>OGCM01000093.1_pt1 | contig 149734 bp, 119 predicted proteins | sample 1570151 | NCBI WGS metagenome assembly OGCM01 (sample SAMEA4370582, study PRJEB24528) | human gut metagenome
GACACAAGCACAAAACGAGCAGTTGCCTGTACAACATTTCGACAAAATTCGACATTATTGTCCGATAATTGCAAAAAGTTTCTTGGCTTTCCCGCCCGACTTTTGTAAAAACGCAAGCTCATATTGACAGCAAAAAGGTGATATTTTAAAATGTCAGTATGGTACAAATTTAAGTCACAAAATTAGAAAGGATCACATTATGATTACTATTAAAGCTGGACAATCTACTTCTTTTCCCCGCATCGCTGATGCTATTGAGGCAGCTAAAGCCTATGCTCCTATGCCTGTTACGATACACATTGCACCGGGACGCTATCACGAAAAGCTGACAATCTCACAGCCTCACGTTACACTTATGGGTGACGATGCTTCAAATACGATTCTTACATATGATGACTATGCAAGAGAAATCATGCCAGACGGAATAAAGCGAGGTACTTTTCGCACCTACACTTTATTTTTAGATGCACCAGATATTACTCTTTGCAATCTCACTGTAGAAAATGCTGCTGGTGCCGGAAAGGAAGTTGGTCAGGCGATTGCGCTCTATGCAGAGGGAGAAGGTATACGCGTGGAAAACTGCCGTCTTATTGGAAGTCAGGACACTCTCTTTACGGGACCTCTTCCTGAAAAAGAGAAGGAGCCAGGCGGCTTTCGCGGTCCGAAGGAATTTGCCCCGCGCATCAATGGAAGACAATATTATAAAAATACTTATATATGCGGTGGTGTCGATTTTATTTTTGGAAGCGCTACTGCTTACTTTGAAAATTGTACACTTGAATCAATTCCAGAAGGCGGTGGCTATGTGACGGCTGGTTCATCGCCGAAAGGTCAAACTTATGGCTACATATTCAATCATTGCCGCTTTATTGGAAGTGAGCCTAATACATGTTACCTTGGCCGCCCATGGCGTGAGTATGCAAAAGTAGTCATTTTAAATTCTGAGATAGGTGATCATATCAAACCTGAAGGCTGGCACGACTGGGGAAAGATTGATGCTCACGATACTGTATACTTTGCAGAATATAAAAATTACGGCCCCGGTGCCGCCGGTGCGCGTCCGTCATGGACACATACACTAACTGACACAGAGGCCGAAAACTATACATATGCTTCTGTTTTTAACTGATCCCATATTCATATTTTTGTTCGTCATTTTGTGATGACTCATCATTTTTTTGACGCATATCATAATGAATATCCTGATCTATCATTTTAAGCATTGCTCTTGCGGCAGGCGGCCAAAACTGCCTGCCTATTCCATTTAAAATTTCATCATGCACGCAGTCTTGCGTTAATGCCTTTCGATACGATCTATTTGAGGTCATCGCATCATATGCATCAGCAACTGCAATGATGCGCGCTGCTTCTGGTATCTCTTCCCCTTTTAAGCCTTTCGGATATCCACGTCCATCCCAGCGCTCATGGTGATACAGCGCACCATACTGAAGTTCTGGCATTGAACTGATGCGCGATAAAATCTGTGAACCAATCACGGTATGCGCCTTAATTGCCGCAAACTCTTCATCAGTCAGCTTACCAGGCTTTCTTAAAATTGCATCATCAACACCAATCTTTCCGACATCATGAAGCAATGCCATGTAATACATGCCATCGGCTTTCTCATCATCATATCCAAGCAGTTTTGAGATCTGTCTTGTATACTTTGCCACACGAGCAGAATGACCATTTGTATAACTATCCTTTGCGTCCACGGCACGCACCAGTGATTCAATCGTCTCGATCGACTGCTCATGACTTTTCTCAGCCGCCAGCTCATTTATTCTTGCCGATTTGATATTCTGCACGATAATAATAATCGCCGAAAAAACAAACATCAGGACAAATACTGCATAGATAAAACTGTAAACAGAAAAATATACATCAAACTTCTTTAGTTCCACATGTCTTTCAATAAATAAAAAACCTGCTATTCTAAGCAAAAACAGGCATTCTGCAATAATCAAAATCGTAAGCAATACACCATTGATACGATTGCAGTCTTCTCGAAGCTCCACGATTGGGTGGCAGACCCATTTGCAATAAATAAAATTAATAATGAGCGGCATCAAAAGATCAATCAGCACTGTCATGGTAAGTGAATCATATATAGCTGTAAATGGCATGGACAGCAGATACAAGCATAGATACAAAAAGCGTGCCGCACTGCCCACCGGCTCCATCATACGTCCATAAAAATACATCAGTAAAAAAGAGATGCCAAATACAAAAAAGTCTACGCCATAAATAATATCATATGATATTTTTCCAGGCAGGAGCCTATAAAGCAGCCCCATGCACAAAATCGTATAAATGTATGCCATAGGCGGGCATACCAAAAGAAAGCGCACGAAGCTGTCCGCACGAAGCTTTTCTTTCTTTAATGTCTTTGTCATATAAAAATATGATGGAATAAATAATAGCTGTCCAAGCAAAAAACAAATGGATCGAATTGGCATACATATCCTTTCTGTACACAGAAAAAGCTTGTTTTTCTTAGTTATGTGTGATATTGTAAACTCAGCAATGAAGCATTGACTAACAAAAAAGGAGGAACTATTATGGATTTCTATTTTGCATCCCCATGCCGTGTATGGTGGGGCGAGATCTGGGACTGGATCTGTGGGCGCCTGTAATCTGACATCTCTTGATCCATGTAACTCAAACGTATGGGTTACCATGTATCCTAACCAAAACAAAAAGGCCCGTTCCATTTGGAACAGGCTTTTTTCTATGCATGACCGTTCCGCTGATTATTATGCCAAATTTCAGCCTAAAAATCAAGCAGAACGTCACTCATTGTCTTTTTTCTTTTTACTTGAACATTTTTCTGCGTCGATTGATATAATCCTCAAGCTCATTTACTGTCTCATCAAATCCCAATCGGCTGCTGTTAATGCATAAGTCATAGGCTCTTGAATCGCCCCACTTATCCTTGCAGTAGTAGTTGTGATACTGCTTTCTGTACTTGTCGTGACGATCCATTTTAAACTGTGCATCACGCTCAGACAGATCATATATCTCCATGACACGCTTACACTTTACTTCGCTATCACCAAGAACAAACAAAGAAATCACATTCGGACGATCACCCAAAACAGTCTCTGCGCATCTTCCAACTACGATGAAAGACTCTCCCTCATCTGCTTTTTTCTTCAGATACTCAAACTGTAAAAATGCTACATTTTCTTCTGCAGAACTTGAAAAACCATTCTGGCTTCTTGAAAACAGCAGTCTTCTTGGTTTCTCATCGTAGCGTCTTAATGTCTCGACATCTACGTTTTTCTCTGCTGCTACAGCGTCTAACAAATTATGGTCATAAAGCTTAATGCCATATCTGTTTGCCAGCTCTACTGCAATTGCATGTCCGCCGCTTCCAAATTCACGTCCTAATGTTATTATCAATTGATCACTCATTGCCATTCCTCCTGACGACAAAATTAATTTACCTTATTATATAACTTTGAAGTCAATTTGTAAATATTTTTATAAAACCTTGAATATATGATGTTGAAGCAAGCTTGCATCGGATTTCTGACCTTTTGACCCTGGTATCATATTACATATATCTGGCAAATATAAACAGCATAGAAATCAAAACAACAATGATGGTTGCCGGTGCTGCATATTTACAGTACTTGCCCCATCCAATCGGATGACCATTCTTTGAAGATACGGAAATACCTACTACATTTGCGGAAGCACCGATTGGTGTCGCACTTCCTCCGATATCAGTACCCATTGCCAGTGCCCAGGAAAGTGTCTCCAAATCAACACCCTGCAGTGCTGACAAGCTTCTGATAACTGGAATCATGGTTGCTGCAAACGGGATATTATCAACGAATGCACTTGCAAATGCTGAGATCCATATGATAATTGCTACCATTAACTTTGTGTTGGAACCACTTACCTTACTGATAAATTCAGCAATTACTGTAAGAACACCAGTCTGCTCCAAACCACCAACAACAACGAAAAGTCCAACAAAGAACAGCAGTGTCTTGTAATCAACCTTCTTTAACAGCTCTGCTGCATACTTATGCTCTACAATCAAAGTAATAATTGCAATAAATGTACCGATGAAAGCAACTGTCAGTCCTGTATTTGCATGTGAAACAAGAAGAACAACTGCGATCAGGAAAATAACAACGCTGCTAATAAACTCCTTCTTGTCTGTAATGGCAGAATTTGGATCTGGACAAGATGCCGGATCAACAAGCGCTGTTCCCGGCGCAACAAGCTTCTTTCTGAAGCAGAAATAAAAGTAAACTACAACCACAATAAGTGAAATCGCTGCAATGGCACCAGTATTTGTCAAGAAATCAAAGAAGCTGTAGCCCATTGAGGTTCCGATAATGATGTTCGGCGGATCTCCGCACATGGTTGCTGAGCCACCAAGATTTGCACAGAAAATCTCTGCGATAATCATTGGTACCGGATTGCTCTTTAACAAAAGACAAAGTTCAATAGTAACTGCTGCCAAAAACAAAATAACTGTAATACTGTCAATGAACATAGCCAGTACAAATGACATGATCATAAAGGTGACAAATACAGCAGTTGGCTTATAGTGAACAAGTCTTGCAATCTGTAGACAAAGCCAACGGAAAAATCCTGCCTTTCCCATTCCTTCAACCATGATCATCATACCTGCGATAAAAATGATCGTTGACCAGTTGATTCCAGATGAAGACTCTCCTGCCTCACTGGAAGCATGCCAGAAGTCCGCCGTGAAAATACTTCCAATATTCAGCGTCTCCATGATTGCGCTGCCGCTATGCATTGTGATACCGAATACTAAAATGATCATAAGCAGACCGCAGCCTAGTGTTACAATGTGTCTCTCTATCTTCTCAGTAATGATCAGGGCGAACATCACGAGAAAAATAAGGACAGCTAAAATCTGTGATACCATAATGTATCTCCCCACTTTCATATAATAGCAAATGGCAGCCGCAAGCGTCTGACCTTTGCGGCTACCATTATAATGCGATCTTCAAGAAATTGGAAGATCAAATTTCGTTTTTTTGAAAATTTCTTTCAATTAGCCTTTTGCATCAAGAATTTCCATCAATGTCCATGCTGTACGAATGTTATAGTTTGCGAATGCAAAAAGTCCCTTGCCTTCTGTATTCACTGCAACAGCATATGGAAGACGCTCGTCTCCGACATGAAGCGCCTCATGCAGCTGATACAAATATGCATCATTCTTTACTGTTACGCATACAAGATTTAACCCTGCATTAAGTACACGCTGTAATGTCTCGTTCTTTAAAACATCCGTATTCTCAAGTGCAATTACAACTCTGTATCCCTGCTTCTTGTAAGCTTCCTTACACTCAAGGATCTCCTGGAACAGATGCTCTGTAGGCTCTTTTCCTGGATCTGCAAAAACAAGAATTGATTTTTGTCCCTGATAAAGTGAAGTCATCAAAACAGGATCACCAACCATCATTCCCTCTGCTGTCACCTGCTGTACTGTCGCATCACTAAGCTCTGCCTCATGACACTTTTCGGCAATCTTTGCCGGTGCCTGACGAAGCTCAAATACACGATCTTCGCTCATAACAAAGCTGCTTGCGATACAGCTGACGCCACCATCAATCTGACGCTGTGTGGTGATGATGCGGTAAGCACCTTTCGCCAAGGAAAGTTCCTTTTCTTCTCCTAGCTCAATTGCAAGATCATCATAGTTTTGCGTCTGATAAACATCATTTTCAAAACGGGCAATCGTCATATGAAGCCAGTACTCAAGCTTACGATCAGATTTATTTACTAAAGTCAGTGTTACCTGCTTCTCTGGCTCATCTGTCTTTTGAACTTCCTTTTCCATAGACTCAAAGCAAATCTCACCGTTCTTTTCGCAAACGCTCTCTGCCTTTCCTGTTACTGGATTTAAGCGTGCCAAAATACCAATAGCACGGCAAATCTCAACAAAGACAACTCTCTTTGAAACCTCGGTAATGATCTCACACTTTATACAGCCATCTGCCTCTGCCGGCCAGTTTCCTGTTCCATAATCCGGCACTGTATTTAAGCCATGATTTACATACTCCCATACCATCTTTGCAGTCACTGTGCCATCCTGTGGGAATACCTTTTTTTCAGATAGCAGAGAAACAATACGGCTTCTGCTTCCCATAAGCTTTTCATGACCAACACGCGGTGCAAGCAAATATTTCTGGTAAAGCTCTGTACAGAAATTGTTCTTATATGGCAATGCAGCACGCAAATATGATGCAAGCACCTCTGCTGTAGTATCAAGAAAATCCTTATCGCGAAGCGTATCAAGCATCAGACGCTTATCCTCATCTGTAAACTCAGTCATCTGTCTGAATTTTTCAAGCTCCTGTCTGTTTCCTCTTGCATTGACAAAATAGCGATTCCACGGATCACTGCATTCTTTATCTTCCTTCACAAAGCCTTCCTCATAATCAGCGCGAATCTTCTCACACTCAGCAAGGCGAGCCTCATGCACACTCTTCATCTGTGCACCAGTACTCTTTGGCATAGCCTCAATCGGCGGGTTCAAATCAAAGCGCTCCTCGATTATGCCTTCCATCTTCTCTGGATCTGCTGCCTGCTCCATCTTTAATACAACAGACTGCTGCTCTCTCATATCAATTTTCTGGCCAAGATATTTTCCATTGTAAACGGTGCATACATACAGATCACCCTTACCTGTCATAAAGGACACACTGCCATCAGATGCTGTTTTTTCTTTATGAAGTGGGAAAAGCTCACTATAATTGACAAGACAGAATAAAACAGAAACATTCTGCACTGGTACGCCATGATCAGTTACTGTTACAGTCAGCTTCGCACAATCTGCATAGCGCTCTGTTACATTCATCAGCGCATAAAGCGGTGTCTTGTAGGCTATTTCTGCAGAGCTTTCCAGGTCTGAAAATGCCTTTGCATGAACAAGCATTGCCTTTGATGCAGCTGCAGTAAACCAACCCTTATCAAGTACTGGTTCTGGCTCACATGCTCCAAGATAATGCCAATCGCCATCTGCCCACACCTCAACCCATGCATGGTTGTCATCACAGTGTGCCCAACGCGGAACATAACACTGTCTTGCTGGAATACCAACACTTCTCATAGCAGATACAGCAAGTGTTGATTCCTCACCACAGCGTCCACGAGCGGAATTGCACATACCAAATGGCGCCAGAGTACGATCATCAGACGGAATATAGGTTGCCTTTTCATAACACCAGTAGTTAACCTCAAGTGCGGCCTCTACCATTGTCTTTTTATCCTTCACACGATCAACAAGCTGTCTGTAAATCCACTCACGGCTCTTATCAAGATCCTCGTTATTGACACGCACGCATAATACATATGTAAAGAACAGCTCTGCCGGCACCTTTTTTGCATATGGAACATTCGCATACATATCGAGTGTTGCCTTTACATAGGATGCAATCACTTCTACATCATAAGATACAATATCACACGGATGCATATATGCGTAAAGGTACTTCATGCAGACTGCCTCGTCCTCATCTGCGCTTTTAATCCACGCATCTATCTCTCTCTTTTTGTTCGGACAGCAAGCCATCCACTCTTCATACTGCTTTTCAATTTTTTCCTTCAAAGACGGCTCTAATGCTAACAGCATTTCTTATCTACCATTCCTTTCTCATTAAATCTTTATTCTGTCAGCTCAACCTCCAGCACGGTATCTACTGCATCTGGCAGAACTGGATCTGGTCCAAGATTTGCAAACACGATATCTGGGTAATCGGTATGAACCCAGCTGTCAGAAATCGGTACCTCACTTCCATCACATAAAAGACGTATCTTCTTTATAGTACCTGGCTTAATTCCTGTAAGCGGCACTGGTCCCATCGTATTTTCAAACATGTGGTAATACAAAAGATTTCCATTTCTTGTCACACGGCCATAATCTGGTTTTTCGATTCCTGCCAGTCCACAGCCATAAACACTCTTACTGTTTTTCTTCATCCATGCACCGATCTCGCTCAAAATCTGCATCGATTCAGGCGGGATGTTTCCATATGCATCGGGTCCAACATTCAAAAGCATGTTGCCTCCCTTTGATACACACTCTACCAACTTTTTTATGATCATTGAGGATGGCTTAAAGAACTTGTCTCTAGCACAATATCCCCAGTTGTTGTTCATCGTAATACATGCTTCCCAGTTCAGCGGATCACCGTTTACATCGCGAATACCATGTGGCGGAATAATCTGCTCTGGGCTTACAAAATCACCGTGATATGGAGTTGGGTTTCCTGTTGCCAGTGAGCCATAGCCCTGTCCACTTGCTTCTAATCGGTTATCAATAATAACCTGCGGCTGAAGCTCTCTTACCATATTTACAAGCTTTGTAGCACCCCACTTTTCGCCCATCATATCGTCATAAGAGAAATCAAACCACAACACATCAATCTGGCCATAGTTAGTACAAATCTCTCGCACCTGATTATGCATAAACGTTACATAATTATCCCAATTACGATTTTCATTCGTGTAGGCTGGGTTATTTCTCATTGGATGCTGACGATCGCCATAATGTGGAAAATCATCATGATACCAATCGATCAAAGAAAAATACAGACCCACCTTCAAGCCTTCTGCTCGAACTGCTTCTACGTACTCTGCAACAAGATCGCGGCCGCATTTTGTATTAGTAGACTTGAACTCTGTATACTTACTGTCAAACAGACAAAAACCATCATGATGCTTCGCTGTTAATACTACATATTTCATACCGGCTTCTTTTGCCGCTCTCGCCCATTTCTTTGGATCATAATCCTTAGGATCAAACTCATAAAAATATTTCATGTAGTCTTCCTTCGGAATTTCCTCAACACTGCGCACCCACTCGCCTCTTGCCGGAATTGAATACAGTCCCCAATGGATAAACATTCCGAATCTGGCATCTACATACCATTCCATTCTCTTGTTGTACTCTTCACGATTAAACTGGTACATATATCCTCCAATCTGCCAGAGCCTTTTGGCTCTGACATTTCTCATTGATTAGCCCTTTACTGCTCCGATCATAACACCCTTTACGAAGTATTTCTGAACGAATGGATAAATTATCATAACTGGAACTGACGCAATAACGATAACAGAGTACTGAAGAAGATCCTTCAAACCTCTCTGTCTTGCCAGTGCATCGGCATTGCCCATCATCGTCTCATCAATATCATTCATAATAAGGATCTCACGAAGGATGATCTGTAATGGCTGTAAATAATTTGCCTTCTGTAAGTACAAAATTGCATCCTGATAGGAGTTCCATCTTGCAACACCATAGTACAGAACAAGTACTGCGATAATAGGTTTTGACAGCGGAACAACAATACGAATCAAATACTTAAATGGTGTACATCCATCAATCTCGGCTGCCTCATACAGCTCATCTGGAATGGAGTTGATCATATATGTTCTTGCAATGATCATGTTGTATGTAGACATTGCGCCTGGAATAAGCATTGCCCAAATGGTATCTACAAGACCAAGTGCATTTACAAGCATGAAGCTTGGAACCATACCACCAGAGAAATACATTGTGAATACGAAGAACATTGCAACCTTATTGCGCGCGGTAAACTCTTTTCTTGAAAGAGGATATGCACAAAGAAGTGTCATTACAATGTTGATAAATGTTCCGAATACCATGTAGAACAGGGAATTACGAAAACCTGTCCAGAACTTTTTATATGTAAATACTGCCTCATATCCTCGCAGTGTAAAGTCCTTCGGCCAGAAGGATACCTTGCCGCTGATCATCGCCTGCGGATCAGAAAAGGATGCCGCAATGATATGAAGTACTGGAAGAAGCACGATCAATACAATGATCGTCATAACCACATACAGCAAAATTGTAAAAAACTTGCCTAGTGGGCTTTCCATTCTAAACTTGCTAAAACGGTCGTTTGATTTTACCTGTGTCTTACTCATTCGTTTCTCCCTCCTTTACCACAGACTCGTCTCTGTTACCGTCTTACAAATCTTGTTTACTATAACAAGAAGAATAAAGCTTACAAGAGACTGGAACAGACCGGCCGCAGTTGAGAATGAGAAATCACCTCTCGTAAGACCAACCTTGTAAACGAATGTTGAGATTACCTCTGCACGGTCTATATTCATATCATTCTGCATCAGATAAACCTTATCGAATCCGATGTTCATAATGCTTGCACAGTTAAATATAAGCATTGTGATAATTGTTGGAACGATTGCCGGCAGATCCACGTGAATAATTCTCTGGAAACGGTTTGCACCATCTACGATAGCTGCCTCTTGAAGCTCAGGGCTTACACCGGCAAGTGCTGCTATATAAATAATAGAAGAATAACCAGCACCCTGCCAGATACCACTCCATACATAAAGTGACGGGAACAGATTAACTTCACCAAAGAAGTTAATAGGACCAATACCGATTGACTGCAGTGCGCGGTTGATAATACCAGTACGCATATCCATCATACGCATCATCATACCAACCATAACAACGGTAGAAATAAAGTATGGTGCATAAGTAACCATTTGGATAAATTTCTTATACTTCTTGCTTCTCATCTCGTTTAACAGAATTGCCAGAAGAATCGGAATCGGGAATCCTGCAATTAAACTATAAATACCAAGATATAATGTATTGAAAATAATTTTTCTGCTGGATGGTGTTGTAAAGAACTGCTTAAAATACTTCAGTCCAACCCACTCACTTCCTAAGATTCCCTTTCTTGGGGAATATTTCTGGAATGCAACGATAATTCCACCCATCGGAATATAGGCAAAAACAAATGCATAGATCATCGGCAATGCAATAATTGCCCAGAACTGCCAATTATAGCTCTTTCCGAGCTTCTTTTTCTTTTTTGGTTTACTTATTTCTTTCAAGATCAGGTGACCTCCTTTTTTTGTTTTTTTTCATGACAGCACTTTTATTCTGACTTTTCATTTATATGTCACGGCCAAAAGTCATTAGAAAAAGGCAGGTGGAAGTTCCACCTGCCTCCTCCACAGTCAGATCATCTGCCACAGTATATACACACCAGCTTATTCAGCCTTAAACTGTCTGTCATATGCTGCCTGATAGATATCGATCATAGTCTGAAGACCACATGCATCCAGTTCCTTCAGATAGGTATCCCAATCATCATCAAGGCTCTTTGTTCCCGTAATAAATGCAACCTTTGCACTATTGATATAATTCTTAACCTCAACCTGAATAGTCTGCAGCTCGGTAGACTCATCAGCTGTCATCTTAAGATCTGGCAATACATCAAGATCACCATTCTCTGGATTCTGTCCGTATGGCTCCTGCTTTTCCTTTGTTGCATCATACAGAAGTTTCTCAAGACCTGCACTTGTACCAGTATCTACATCCGGATCGGTTGCAGCGCCCAGACGATACTCAGCCGGTGCATAACGGATTACAAGATCCTGCCAGTCATGATTCTGTACCTCAGAAGAATACTGAGCATCATCAGAGATCTTATACATAGCCGGCTCACCATTTAAGCCTACAGAACCATCGTTTGGCTCCCATACCCAGTCTTTTCCTTCATCAGCACCAAACTGTGCGGAGATATCACCTTTCTCAGAGAAGAAGTAATCTACCCAGCGAAGAACTGCTGCCGGATTTGAACACTTGTCTGTAATAGAAAAGCTTCCTGTCTCAAGACCACTATATTTGAAGTATGGTGTAATGCGTGTTCCATCCGGACCTTCCAGAGGAGAAATACACTGATACTGTCTGTAAACTTCATTGTTGGAATCAGAATCGATACCATCGGAGATGGTTCCAAATGGAACGAACAGAACCGGAACATCTTCCTGATTCATGATGGTACGAAGCTGCTCTGAATCCTGCGTAAAGTTTCCATCATAGATTGCACCGATATCATACAGGCTCTTGATGTAGCGAAGACCCTCTCTCCACTCCTCGGTTGTAGCTGCACTAACCATCTCTCCGTCTGGAGTTAAAGCAAGCTTTCCGTACTCACCGGAATCCAGTGTGAAGGAACCCATCAGCCATGCAACGAAATCTACATACCAACCGCTGCTTGCGCCGCCGATTGCGATCTTGTCTGGGTAGGTCTCTACGAACTTCTTACATACATCGTAGAACTCCTGAGTGGTCTGCGGAACATCAACACCCATCTCATCCAGATACTTGGTGTTTACCCACATCTTACGAGCATACTGGCAATGATAGCACTCATTCAGACCAGCAAGCTGATAGATATGTCCATCAGTTTCTCTCATCTGATCCAGATACTGACCCATCTTCTCCATGTAGTTTGGCATATTTGCCTCAATAAGATCATCCAGTGGAATAAGGATGCCTTCCTCAACGCCCCACTTTGCTGCATCTGGTGCATAGTGCATAATAACGTCCGGATAAGTATTAGTATTAAACTCCATGTTCAGCTTCTCAGCACGGTCATCACGTGCAACTGCCTCGAAGGTGAACTTAATATTGGTCAGATCTTCCATGTACTTTGTAAAGTCGTTTGTCTGGAAGTCTTCTACGTTTGGCATGTTGGTACGGAACATTGTGAACTCAAGCGGCTCCTCACTGATTGGATATGTACCTACTTCTGTAAGCTCAGATGCACCGCCGTCTTCTGCTGCAAATACAGACGCGGACGGGATTACCATTGCTGCTGCGCAGAGCATTGCTGCTGCCTTTGTGAACTTTCTCATTTGAAATTCCTCCCTTTTGATTTTTCTTCTCTCTTTTCATACCTTCCACTGCATATATGCCATCTCTCAGGTATGTTCTTAAAAAGTGTTTTTTTGTTATTTTTTACATTTTAACGTAGCTTTTGAATGACGCTACTTTTATTATAACCAATTGTTTTTCACTTTGCAACATATTTTTCACATTTTTGACACATTTCTTTCACATTTTTATCACTTTTTTCAGCATCACTTCCCCAAAAGCAATGTAATCTATTCCCTTTTTTGTGTCCAAGTGATATACTAAGGTTAGTCTTTATTTCGACATTAAAACATATCTTATAAAGGAGATTACCTATGTTTCACTTTGGAAAAAAGAAAGCATCTGTGCCAGAACTAGTCCTTTCGGCTGAAAATATCGAGCTTTACCGTGGACCGCTTAGTGATATACCACTTAGCGAAAAAACAATTCTTGCAACATGTATGGATCTGTACAAGGATCCTCAGCCTTGCTATATTCATCGTGGTGCTGCCCGTCAATATCTGGTTGCAAAGCTAACCGATATGATCACAAATGGCACGCCTGATTTTGCTTTGCTTGAAGAATATACCGGCATTGAACCTATTGATCATGCAGAGCTTACAAAAGACTGACTTATTATCCTGCTGCCGGCGCTATTGTCTGCGGCAGGCATTAAGCTAGATTTATTGTATAAGCATGAACATGGCAAACATAAAAAATACAATCGCAGTCACAAGCTTAATGGCTGGAAGCCATTCTAATGTCTTATTTGACATACGAATTACATTTTTTGTCTTTTCGATTACTAATACAATCAAAAAGCTTGGTATACACATCGCCGTTACATAAACAATAAATGCTGCATTTGTCTGAAGTTTCATTTTCTGCTGCATCTTCATCATGTAAAGAATAGCAGCTAAATATACTTGTCCCGTGCAGAAAAATTCTCCTGCTGAAATCACAATTCCTAAAACAACTGCTGCCGGAATCATCCACTTTGCGTTTATTTTAGATGCCTTTTCAATGCGCTCGTGATTCCATTTACGAAGCGCTGTAGGAAGCTGCATTCGTATTTTTCCATACTGCTTTCGTTTTACATTGACAAAATCAATCAGATATAATATCGCAAGTATAAAAAATACTGCTGCAAAAATCCATGTAAGTACATTGCTGATACTTAAAAATATATCATGCCCTATCGCCATGAAAAGTTTATATAATCCCATTCCCATCGCAAAATATGCTGTAAACTTTCCTGCAAGATAAGCACATCCCGTTTTTATAACAGAACGTCCTGACATTGCAATCGCTGCAAGCAGCATCAAAAGCATAGAAGCACCACATGGATTGACTCCGTTAATAAAGCCAGTGATTGCAAGACCAATATAGGTTTGTGTGGATTCAGATTTTTCTTCTTTTGCCTCATCAGATGACAATAGCGCATCCAAATCGAAGTTAGTTAACCCACCTGACTTCCATACCTGCTCAAGATTTTTTGTGATCTCGTCTGCACCACTTAGATAGCCATCTTTATAGAATACAATCGGCACCTGCTGCTTGTCTGATGGTACATTGTAAAGTGAAAACAGCTTTTGCACAAGAACAACTCCGTCCCCCTCGGCTATGTTAAATTCGTGAACGGTAAGTGTTCCAGCTTGGGCGGTTTGTTCTTCAGATTTCATTTCTTTTAAAAGTGCTTTCACCTCACTGCAATCGGTACACGATACAGTTGAAAAGTAAAGTAACACTGCATCGGTGCTTGTATCCTGCGATACTGCATCGCGAAGCTGACCTTTCCAATCAACCGATGAATCAGCTGTGGACTCTTCTTGTGAGCCTTCTAGTAACTTGGCTTTTTCATTCTGCAACACGTTTTCTAAGTTTTCTTCACTTGTCTGCTTTAAGGTCGTAACAATCTTTTCCTTAATCTCGTCTAAACTACTTAAGCAAACTGTAGCCACTCCATCATCTGAAAGAAAGAATAGTGCTGGAAGGATTGTCGAATCTTCCTCTAGTTCAAGCTCCTGTAATCGTTTTTGAAAATGCTTTCGTTCTTCTACCCGAAATGTATTGTAGACGGATATCTCATACGGATACTCAGATTTTAAAGGTTTGATTGTTTCCGACACAATCTCAAAGAAATCATCCTCTGGATGGCAGGCACCACAGACATTGTACTGGTAATACTCAAGCTGTATTGTCTGCACAGAATCCCCAGCTGTGCTTTCCGAGGCCATGCTGACCGCCCTGCCATGCCCCAAAATACCTAATGTAATAACAATTGTAAGCACAATCACGCTTGCTATCAACTTCCGAACTGAACTACTTTTCATAAAAAACCGCTCCTTATTTTCTCTCTATCATATCATTTTCAGAAGGCGATAGCAAGTGAACTTCTAAATCCTATTTAATAGAGCGGTCCATACTGCTTGCATGCCGCATAATCAGCTGCCTGAACATCTGTAGTTCCAAAGCTTGCCCATGAATGCGGACGGAAGACTTTCTCCTTATCTACATTATGCATTGTTACTGGAATGCGAAGCATACTTGCCAGCGTAATCAAATCTGCACCAACATGTCCGTATACTGTAACTCCGTGGTTTGCACCCCAGTTTGCCATTACGCTGTAAACATCGGTAAATGCACCCTCACCTGTAAGTCTCGGGCAGAACCATGTAGTAGGCCATGTCGGATCGGTACGCTTATCAATTGGATTGTGAATCTCATCCGGCAGATCTGCTGTCCAACCCTCTGCAATCTGGAGCACTGGTCCAACTCCGTCAATAATATTAAAACGAAGCATCGTTACAGGCATTTCAGCGTGGCAGCGGAAATGGCTTGAATAGCCGCCGCCGCGGAAGTATTCATAATCTGCTCTGCACCAGTCAGTTGCTTCAAGACAATTCTTGATATCCTCTTCCTTCATCTCCCAGAATGGCTTCATTAAATGATTTCCATTCTCGTCAACACATGCGCCAGATCCATCAAGTGCTGTCGCACCAGAATTGATCAGATGGATAAATCCATTTGAAGCTACACCGTCTGGCTTATGTCCAGTTACGCGCTCACACGCCTCTGGACTCCAGTATGTACGCACATCATGGAAGCACGGTGCTGAACCAGAAATCAGATTTCCAAGAAGCATTGCAATTCCATTGCATGTATCATTTTCTGTTGCAAACGGAGTCGGTGCCTTTGGTCCATTCCAGTCAAATGTGGAAGCTAAAATTGCCTCTGTAAAGTCGGCATTTGGCAGCCAGTCTGTCCACTGTCTCTGTCCCTGGAAACCACCGGCAACTGCATTTCGTCCCAGTGCCTCTTCATGCCATCCAAGCTCATCAAGACGCGGATTTCCATAAAGAATATCACGCATAATAAGAGTCATCTTTACAATAAATTCCCAGTCCTTATCAGGAGCAATTACCTTTGATTTTGTAATAACATCTGGGAAATTTTTACCTGCATTCTTATCAAAACCTTCTCTGCAGTTTTCCTTTACCCATGCAAGTGCTCTCTCATACTCTTCGTGATCATAAATTCCGATAGTGATACGGCGAAGAATCTCAACCTCATCAACCCACTCTGCACGAATACCAAAATATTTCTGAAGTACATCTGCATCACAGAAGCTTCCTGCAATTCCCATAGTTACTGCACCGATATTAACATATGCTTTATTGCGCATCCAGCCTGCTGCAACTGCGCCTCGTGCGAAACGAAGAATTTTTTCTGCTACATCAGCAGGAATAGAAGTATCATTTGCATCCTGAACATCATGTCCATAGATGGAAAATGCCGGCAGACCACGCTGTGCATGTGCTGCCAAAACTGCTGCCAAATAAACAGCACCCGGACGCTCTGTTCCATTGAATCCCCATACAGCCTTAATTGTGGTTGGATCCATATCAAATGTCTCTGTTCCATAGCACCAGCATGGTGTTACTGATAATGTTGCCGTTACGTTCTGCGTGGAAAACTGCTCTGCAACGCGAGCTGCCTCTGCACCGCCACCGATCGTTGTGCAACCAATCACACACTGAACCGGAGTTCCATCCGGATATTTTACATTCTCAGAGATCAGCTTCGCTGCATTCTCTGCCATTGCCATAGTCTGAGCTTCAAGACTTTCACGTACACCGCCCCAGCGTCCATCAATAACCGGGCGGATTCCAATCTTTGGATATAACATAAGTATCCTCTCTTTCTATTTATATAGATCTCTATTTTGTTCGATAAAATTTTAAATCCTTTTGTCTGCGCTTATTTATCTGTTGGTTCCCCTTCATCTTGGCGTTCAAACTTTTTATAGCCTGGATGCTTTCCTGTGATATGATAATAGGAACGCAGATTGATCAACTTATCGATATTCTTACGATCAATATCGTAACTGCCGCCAAGCAAAATTGCATTAAGCGTAATCTTTGCCCACAGCTCAAGGCTTTCCATTCTATAATAAGCAGTAATGACATCACTTCCAACGGCTAATGCACCATGGTTTTCAAGAAGCATTACATCATGCTCGTTTAAATATGGCTCGATTGCATCCGGCACTTCTGTTGTACTCGGTGTTCCATATGGTGTAAGCGGAACAGCTCCAATTGCAGCTACATCCTCGATCATGTTATACATATCCATCGGTCTGTGTGCAACTGCAAAACCAGTTGCTGTCGGTGGATGTGCATGTACTACTGCCCTTACATCGTCACGTTTTTCGTAGCATCTCATATGCATCTTAATCTCACTTGACGGACGCAGTCCCTCTGCTCCCTCTAAAATGTTTCCTGATGCATCGATACGAAGCAACTTATCTGGTGTGATAAAGCTCTTGCTCATTCCAGTTGGTGTTGCAAGAAATGTTCCATCATCCAAACGTACACTTACATTTCCATCGTTTGCTGCAACCCATCCCAACTGCCACATTTTGTGACACACATCACAAATTTGGTCTTTAATCTCGTCGATCTGCATTTTCATCCCTCCTGTTTTCATTGATATCACTTCCCGTCAGATATATCTGCCGAGAGTCTTTATAAACTTTCTACCCTGATTATACATTTCATTTTAATTTATGTCATTGTTTATCATGATTATCTATTGGATTATATTGATATTTTGTTGTTTTTGCTGTATAATCAAGTTGTTTTTTTCAATTTTTTCCTCGAGTTTGTTTTACCAAACCCATATTTTCTTGTTTATGTTGATAAGTGCACAAAAACAATAGCACATGTGCACATTTATTTATGAAAGGATTTATATGAAATTTTTAGCTCTGCACGAGAATGCAGCCAGAGGCACCTCTGACTTTCCAATTGAATTGTACTATGTTGATAGAAGTCATCCCCGATATGAAATGCCCTTTCACTGGCACCTTGAATATGAGATGATGCTTGTGTTAAGTGGAAGTTTCTCTTTATCAGTTGATGGAAAAACTAAGACCTTGCACAAAGGTGATACTGCCATCATTTCTGCCGGAGCCGTACACGGCGGTGTTCCTGACAATTGCATCTATGAGTGTCTCGTATTTGACACCAGCCGCTTTATGGAAAGCAGCAGCGCACTGCTTCACAGAAAGTACTGCGACTTTTTTGACACTGATACGCTTATTTATCCTTTTTTTGAAAAAGGTACTCACTGCAATAAACTGATCTGCCAGATGTTTGATGTAATGGATAAGCGTCAAACCGGCTACGAATTTTTTACAGTCGGACTGATGTGGCAGCTATTTGGTCAGATTCTGTATGATCGCTCCTATACTGTCACTGATATGTCTGAGCGCAGAAATGCAAAGAGTACCGAACAAATTAAAACGGTACTCAATTATATCAGAAAAAATTATGCCTCACGCCTGACGCTTGCTGATCTTGCTGATGTTTTAAATCTTTCTCAAGAACATTTTTGTCGGCTGTTTCACTCAATTACAGGAAAATCTCCTATTGATTATTTAAATTATTACAGAATTGAATGTGCCTGTGAGCTTTTATCTTCTTCCCAAAAAAGTATCACAGAAGTCGCCTACTCATGTGGCTTTAATGATCTAAGTTACTTTAACCGCATCTTTAAACGATATAAAAAGGTGACACCCGGTCATTACCAAAAGACTATGCTCGCCAAAAAAACAGAATAAAAATAACCCCATGAGCAAAATAATCACGTTTTTGCTCATGGAGTTCTGACTAACTATATTTACTTAAGGTTGTACACGCATCCCTCAAAAAGCTTTAAGCCTGTCTGTGTATTAGAAATTGTAAAGTAAAATGGATGATCCATGTTCATCTCAACTACATCATCCTCTGGTAAAAGTGCCATTGCTTCCATAAGCGCCATAGTTACTGCTGCTGCCTCTGTTCCGTTTTCATCATTTTTGATTGCTGTTTTATGGTAGATTGATCCAACTGCCATCTCTTCATCTGTAAGTCTGTCATAAATACAGCCATCGAAAATTCCCTCTAGTCCAAGTTCTTTTAATATATCCTTTAATTCATTTCCATATTCCATCTCAAACTTTGGCATTGAAAGAGAAACCTCGCGACTATCCCACTCTTGCTTATCTGCCTCAAGCCCAAGCTGATAGAGATAATCTTTTTCGCTCCATTTATCAGTAGTTATGCTGTCCTTTGGCAGATAAACCGTCATCTCACAGCCACCATGGTAAGGCAGACGAATCATCTGGTACTCATCATTTTCTGCATATTCAAAATGATCCTGCTGATGCATCATATCCACAGATATATCACCCTCTTTTCCATGGAAGATCTGCTTGTCTGTTAACTCTTTTTCAAATGCATTTACCCATGCAGCCTTAAAATAAACAGCATTTAAAAGTGTCATTCGAATACTCGGATCCATTGGTTCATCAAGAATTGATGGAATCAGCCCGTGCGTCTTCTCATTGACCCAATCATTGATTTCATTCATTGTTTCTGCTGACGATAAATCACAGCGCTTTAGTGATGCCTGATATGTATTTGAAAGTATATCCGCCAGATCGTCAAATGAAGATGACATCTTCATTTTCTCGTCCACATACATGGCATTTGCTGTTTCTAAAATTGACTTTGGAATGCTGTAATCATCACTTTCTACACTCACTACTTCCTCTGATGAATCTGATGACGCTTCATTTTCATCTTCTTCATCTTCCTGATTTTCCTTATTTGTTCCAAGAATCGCTGCCAGTTCTTCCTGCGCTGCTAAAATCTCACTCTCACTCATATTGTTTAAGTCAAGAAATTCTTTTAACTGCTCAATCTGTCCACCGCTTTCAGAACAGTGACTAAGAAGCGTCAGTGCTGTTGCAATACTATAGGAAGAAATAAATACATTTTTATTCTCTGCCGTAAGCTTTTCCATTAACATTGATCCGATGCGGTTATCTGCCTGCACAATCGTATCGACATAATTTTGCTTTCCCTGATCCACAGGATATTCCTCATCCTCAAGCGTTGGAATTTCGATCAAATCATCATGAGAGCCTGCCGTTGTTTCTTCCACAGTCTCATTGCCCCATACAGGTGCGGCTGCCTGCATCACCTGTGAGCATGCCATCATCATTCCCATTGCAGCTGTCAGTCTCATTAAATTCTTTCTTCTCATATCATTATCCTGCCTTTCCTAATATGATGTACTCCTTTGATACCAGATTACTTTCACAAAATTTTATTTAAGACTTTTATGTCTTCACTCTTTAAGACGGAAAATCAGATGTGAGGTTACACATTCTGAAAAAAATTTTATCAATTAATCCACAACTGTGACTATGCCCATGCCGCAGATCGTATCTGCTGCTGCCTGCACGACTTTTCGCAGCGTATCAGCCTGCAAAGTATAGGAAACATTATTTTGTTCAAATGAAGCGAAAAAATAACTAGAACCTTCTTTTTTATAAAAGAATACATCTATCCCACCAATACTTGTAGCTGGCAATTCATTATGTGATGTCTCATCTTCACTGATCTGACTTTTTGTTTCTTTTCCCAATGTGATCGTTGAAACCGAAAGTGTATTTTTATCTTCATGTTCCGCGTAAGCCTCTGCCTCCGCCAGTGTTTCGCTCCCCTCGAGCGCTAATATTTCCTTTTCATATTCGCGTTCTGTATATGCAGCCATCATCAACGCGTCATCTGTTTGATCTTTTTTTGCCGTGATCTTTCTTCCCATAACGGTTCCTGCGGTGAAAATACAAATACCTGCGGCCGCTGTAAGTGCTGTCCGCAAAAAAAGCACTTTTCCATTTACTTTTTTCTGTTTTTCTTCTTTTAACTGTTCTAATCCAGCTTCCTCTATAAGATCATCATCCACAAAGCGCAAGCTGTCTAACAAATCCTTTTCTGTCATATCCAAATGCCCTCACTTTCCAGATATTTTTTTAACCGCCCACGTATTCTATGTAGCCTCACCTTTGCACTGCTCTCACTTATCTGCATCTGCTGCGCCAGATCTTTTATGCTCACACCATACCAGTAACGCTTCATAAATAAAAGTCTGTCCTGCTTTGACTGTGTCCTCAAAAAAGCTGTTATATTCTGTCCGATCTGTTCCCCCTGCACCTTATCTTCATTGCGTGAATCTGGAATGCACTGCTGCATTTCATGCGTAAGCTCAACTACCAAAGCACTTCGCTTTTGCGCATTTTTATGATCCAGCACATCAAAACATAAAAAACGGCATATCTTTGCAAGGTACGCAAAGAAAAACTGCGGTCTTGTCGGGGGTATAGAATTCCAAGTTCGAAGATAAGTATCATTGACACATTCCTGTGCATCTTCTCTGTTTTCCAAAATGCCAAATGAGAGTCTGCCAAGCTTTTCCCCATAATGCGTCTGTGTTTCTTCTATTGCTTTGGGATCTCGTTTCCAATATAGCTCTATAATTTCATCATCCTTTGTCTGCAACCGCTTACCTCCTAACTGATATCTTCCTAATATATAAGAAGGATTTTTATGTGCCGCGTTACATTATAAAGAAATAAAATGCACCCGTCATTTGACAGATGCATTTTTCTTTTCTTACGCTTCTACGCTGACAAGCTCAATTGTAAAGTTTAATTCCTTGCCTGCCATCTCATGGTTTGCATCAAAAGTGATGGTCTTATCATCTTTTGCAACAACCTTAACTGGGAATGGCTGACCAAACTGATTAGACAGATATACCTGCTGACCTGCCTCAAGTTCCTCTGAACCTGGAAGCTGCGCAATCTCAAGTGTAAAGATCGCAGCTGGATCCGGCATGCCGTATGCTTCCTCTGGCATCAGATGGATCTCAACAGACTCACCAACTTCCATATTTGCCACAGCCTGATCAAAGCCTCTGATCATCTGACCAACACCACAGATAAACTCAAGCGGCTCACCACGATCATATGAGGAGTCAAACTGTGTTCCGTCATTAAATGTTCCCTTATAATGAGTGCGGCACTTCTTTCCTACATTCTTGCCTTCCATGATCGGCTCTGGTGTTCCACAGCCGCCGTGGCATCCGCCGCAGCCGCCCTCGCACCCAGACTCTTCACTCTCCTCGCCATGACAGCAGTGACCGCCTTCTTCATGATGATGATCGCAAGTTCCCTCACTGGTGCACTCAAGCGTTCCATTTACGTAGCTTTCGGCAGCCTCATTTACATCACCAGAAACGCCGGCACATACCTTGATTCCAGCCTCAGAGAGTGCTGCCTGCGCACCGCCTCCAATGCCTCCGCAGATTACAACATCAACTCCTGCATCAGCAAGAAAACCTGCCAACGCACTATGTCCTGCTCCATTTGAGCCAACTACCTCGCTTGAAATGATCGCGCCATTCTCCACTTCAAAAATCTTAAAATTCTCTGTTTTTCCAAAATGCTGGAAAACAGATCCGTTATCATACGTTACTGCAATTTTCATTTTTTCTTTTTCCTTCCCTGCAATTTTGAACCCTACTGTTTCTATTAAATCGCATATTGTATTGATTATACCCTGAGACTATCAGCTGCGTCAACCATTTCTTTTTTTGGATTTGCAACCCATTGCTATCAGGGGTTGTTTTTTGCTATAATGACAGTGCTGATTTTATTAAGAAATTCTTAGGCTTTTTGAAAAGTCTGCGATAAATGAAAGGAACATTATGAATGTTGTAATTGCAATTGACTCCTTTAAAGGAAGTCTCAGTTCATTAGAAGCCGGCGAGAGCGCTGCTAATGGCATAAAAAAGGTCTACCCTGATGCCACTACAGTGATTCGTCCACTCGCTGACGGAGGCGAGGGCACGGTTGATGCACTTGTCGCTGGCTGCGGCGGTAAAATGACAACTGTTTCTGTCACAGGACCACTAGGCGAGACTGTTTCATGCCAATATGGTATTGTCTCTGCTACTAAAACTGCCATAATTGAAATGGCTGTGGCTGCTGGTATTACACTTGTCCCACCGCAAAAGAAAAATCCGCTTCACACCACAACTTATGGTGTCGGTGAAATTATTGCTGATGCAGTTAAACGCGGCTGCCGGCACTTTTTGATTGGCATTGGAGGAAGCGCCACAAATGATGGCGGCATCGGTATGCTTCAGGCACTAGGCTTTGGAATGCTTGATGAGAATGGTAATCAGGTTGAATTTGGTGCTAAAGGACTTCGCCAGCTTAAATCAATCACAACTAGCCATGTGCTGCCAGAGCTTTCAAAATGTACATTCCGTGTTGCCTGCGATGTCACAAATCCACTTTGCGGCTCTACTGGCTGCAGTGCTGTTTTTGGACCGCAAAAGGGAGCTGACTCTGAAATGATCAATATGATGGATCGCTGGCTAAAAGACTATGCATTACTCTCACGCAAATATTTTCCAGATGTAAATGAAAGTCTCTCCGGTGCAGGTGCTGCCGGAGGACTTGGCTTTGCTTTTTTAACATTTTTACATGCCACGCTTGAATCTGGTATTAAGATTGTTCTTGAGGAAACAAAGCTTCGCGACTATATTCAAAAGGCCGACATGGTTGTAACAGGAGAAGGCCGCCTTGATGGGCAGACTGTCATGGGAAAGGCGCCTATCGGTGTCGCAAAAATTGCAAAGGAATATGGTAAGCCTGTAATTGCCTTTTCCGGCTGTGTCACAAAAGATGCCATCGCCTGCAATGAGCACGGGATTGATGCATTCTTTCCAGTACTTCGAAGCGTTTCTACACTTGATGAAGCGATGTGCCGCACAAATGCAATGCAAAATATAGAGGATACTGCTGAGCAGGTATTTCGCCTGATACGAACATTCTCCCATTAAACATATTGCTTTCAAGATTGCTGTATGCTGCAAATTATTCTGTATCAAGAGCAAAAAAGAAGGATCTGTCGAATTGACAAATCCTTCTTTTTTATTTCACATCTTTTATGTATTTATGCTAATGGCTTTCCTGTCAGCATCTCATAAGCCTGCAGATACTTCTCGATTGTCTTGTCAACAATCTCCTGCGGAAGTGTCCAATCGTTGTCCGGGTTTGCCTTTAACCAATCACGAGCAAACTGCTTGTCAAAGGATGGCTGACCATGTCCTGGCTCATAGCCATCTGCCGGCCAGAAACGTGAGCTGTCTGGTGTAAGCATCTCATCACCGATAACGATATTTCCATTCTCATCCAGACCAAACTCAAACTTGGTATCTGCAATAATAATGCCCTTGCTCAGTGCGTAGTCTGCACACTTCTTATACAGTGCGATAGTGTAATCACGAAGCTTCTGTGCATACTCCTCTCCTTTTCCTGGGAAATACTTCTCCAGATGAGCAATGCTCTGCTCATAAGAGATATTCTCATCATGATCACCGATCTCAGCCTTTGTAGATGGTGTATAAATTGGCTCAGGCAGCTTATCAGACTCCTTTAAGCCCTCTGGCAGCTCAATTCCGCATACCTTTCCAGTCTTCTGGTAGCTTGCCCAGCCACTTCCAGTGATATATCCGCGCACAATACACTCCAGAGGAAGCATCTGCAATTTGCGGCACATCATACTGTTTCCATCAAACTTCTCCTGCTGGAAAAACTCCGGCATATCCTTTACATCCGTAGAGATCATGTGATTTGGAAGAATATCTTTTGTCATGTCAAACCAGAATCTGGACATCTGAGTAAGGACAGTTCCCTTCTTAGTTACCACGTTGTTCAGAATGACATCGAAACAGCTGATACGGTCAGTTGCTACCATGATCAGGCTGTCGCCATTATCATAGATTTCGCGTACCTTGCCTTCTTTGATTGGCTTTAACTCTCTCATTGTAAATACCTCATCCTTATATAATATTGTATTATGGGCGGATTTTTTGCTTCTTTACAGATATTATTCTGGAAGCTACTTCCGCAACACATCTACACTACCACTACTTCTGCTGTGTTGTCAATAGTTAATGTGTTTCAAACATTATATTACTTGACAATGGTATGATTTCATACTATACTTTTTAAGTACGATTTCATACCTTTATTTTTAATTAACGGAGGAATTTTATATGAGTGTTCAATCTTCTGCTTCTCTCAAACGTCTCAACCATTTGCAGTGTGAGATGAGCGTTGTTTACCATGAAATGTCACTATCTGTCGGCCAATCTGACAGCGTCATTCAAATTTTATATACGATATGTGACAGTGGTGGGGAAAGTTGCCTACTTCACGATATCTGTAATCTGACCGGTCTGCCAAAGCAGACAATCAATTCTGCGATTCGAAAGCTTGAGCAGGAACATATTTTATATTTGGAATCAACCGGTTCTCGAAATAAACGCGTCATTTTGACAGAAAAAGGAAAACAATTGGCCGCAAAGACGGCTGGAAAAGTCATCGCTGCTGAAAATCGAATTTTTGAGGAGTGGGGATCTGAGGAAGCAGAAAAATTCCTCGCCTTAAATGAGCGATATTTAAAATGTCTGCGCGCAGAGCTAAAACGCTTAAAAGAAGAAACTATGTAAGGAGACTGTAAGTCATGAAAATCCAATTATCGGATCATTTTACTTATGGAAGACTGTTTCGCTTTACGCTTCCTTCCATTGTTATGATGGTTTTTACGTCAATCTATGGTGTCGTTGACGGTTTTTTCGTTTCAAATTTCGCTGGAAAAACTGCATTTGCTTCGATCAATCTGATCATGCCTTTTATCATTATCATTGGAAGCCTTGGCTTCATGGTCGGAACCGGTGGCACGGCTCTTGTCTCCCGCATTCTCGGTGAGGGCGATGAGAAAAAGGCAAACAAATATTTTTCAATGTTAATTTATCTGACGATCATAATGGGTATCGTTTTATCGGTTATCGGTGTTGTTTTCATGCGCCCGGTTTCAATTCTTCTTGGCGCAACCGATGCGATGATTGAGGACTGTGTTTTATATGGAAGAATTGTCATTAGCTTTACTGCCGCATACATGCTTCAGAATGTATTTCAAAGCTTCCTTGTTGCTGCTGAAAAGCCAAATCTTGGACTGATTGCCACTCTTGCTGCTGGTTTTACCAATATGATCTTGGATGCTGTTTTTGTCGGTGTCTTCAGATGGGGAATCACAGGTGCTGCACTTGCGACTGGAATTAGTCAGTGTATCGGCGGTTTGCTTCCTCTGATCTATTTTATTCGTCCAAACAACAGCAAACTGAGACTCACAAAAGCATCCTTCGAGCTTCGCCCAATTTTGCAGGCCTGTGCCAACGGTTCCTCGGAGCTTATGAGTAATGTCTCTGCCTCAGTCGTCGGTATTGTCTACAATTTCCAGCTGTTAAAATACCTCGGAGAAAATGGTGTTTCTGCCTATGGTGTTTTGATGTATGTTCAGTTTATTTTCGTAGCAATTTTCTTTGGCTATGCAATCGGTTGTGCCCCTGTCATCGGCTTCCACTACGGAGCTGGAAACCACAGTGAACTGCAAAATCTCTTAAAAAAGAGTGTAAAAATTATGATGAGTCTAGGTGTCATCTTAACTGTCCTTGCTCTTTTATTGGCACATCCTCTGGCAAAGATTTTTGTCGGCTACGATGCAGAGCTGCTTGCAATTACAGAGCACGCCTTTAAGTTGTTCTCATTTTGCTTTTTACTGTCAGGATTTAATATTTTCTCCTCATCATTTTTCACGGCTCTTAACAACGGTGGAATCTCAGCCGCGATTTCTTTCCTTCGTACACTGATTTTCCAGACACTGTCTGTTCTGATTCTTCCGATCTTTCTCGGAGTGGACGGCCTCTGGGGTGCAAATGTAGCCGCTGAAATTTTTGCGTTTGTAATTTCACTTGCATTTCTTGTTGCAAATAGGAAGAGATATCATTACTAATATTTGCAAAAAACAGAATCAAAAAGCCACTGGGGACAGGTTTATAACTCTGACGAGCCACAAAAACCTGTCCCCAATGTTTTTTTATTCTTCGCTTTCAGCAGTATTCTCTGCCTCACTTGTTTCCTTTAAATTCTTTTCATCAGTCTTTGAAGATACTTCTTCACTGCTTGCCTTCTCGCTGCTTCCTTCTTCGCTGGACTCCTCCTCGATCTGGGATGGATCGTAGATATTCACACCAATCACAACTGCGCTTGTTCCATTTCCAGAGTCAAGCTTTCCGATCTGGAAGCTGTTCATTGTATAATCACCATACTGATCTGTCTCATTGTACCAGAATGCACCCGTTGTGTGGTAAACAGTTCCTTTGCCGCCATCCTGATCATTTTCCTGATACTTATCTTCATCGCCAAATGCCTCACGCGCTGCAGCAACCGCCTTATCAAACAGATCATCTAACTGCTCTGCTGTATAGGTATCCTCAAAGTAAACAGTCAGTGTTGTCAAACCACCCTCTGCATTATATACAGGCTGCATACCAACGGAAATATAATTAAGAAGCTTAACAGAGTAATTGATGTCACCCATCGTCTCGCCCTCTGTAAATGCTGTCGTAGTGCCAATCGGCATTGCGATCTCCTTTTCAAGATCCTGATAACTGCTTAACCATCCCAGATCCTTGTACTGGAAAGTACCATCAGATGCCTGGAAATCAGTAATCTTAAACTCCTCTAGTGTATCAGCTGCTGCCGTTGTCTTTATCTTATTCGCATTTGCATAAGAGCCATATCCCATTCCACTTCCATAATAGCATCCTGCTGCAGACAGCATCATCATACTGATACCTCCTGCGAGTAATGTCTTCTTTAATAAATGTCTCATAAATAATTCCATGCCTTTCACTCATTGACCTAATTAGCTTATCGTTTGCTGTCAATGTACATTATATCCATTATATCAAATCAGACTGAGAAATCAATAAAAAAAATTCAAATTTCCTATTGACAAATCTATTGCGATCTGCTATTATAACACATGTTGTAGCGCTATCGCCAAACGGTAAGGCACTGGACTCTGACTCCAGCATTTTCCAGGTTCGAATCCTGGTAGCGCTGTTAAATTTAAGGACATCGCGTATGCGGTGTCCTTTTTGTTATAAAATTTTATAACACCTATTATACTCATTGTCAATGTCAATTGCCTCATTTTTCGCAAAATGAGGCAATTAAACAATTAATGAGGCAATTAAAAATGCCAACGGCACTGAAATACCAGTGGAGACACAGAGACAGTGGCTGATTAGTGTACCTGATGGCTCTAGGACGCAGACTTTATGCTTCCTTACCCTTTCCTCTCCCCTACTCTTTGCCCTTTAGTCTTTCCATTCAGTAAATATTCTCCTCTTTTTTTGAATTAGAATCAATAAGCCACTTCAGCTGAAAACTCTTTAATGGGGCAAAAAAAGATACTGCCATTATTGAAATCAAGAAAAAAAATTTTCGGATGCTTTTTCTATATGTTTTATGCATATTTCCTTCCTCCTAACGATCGGATTTGATACCAAATCACCCCCCCTGTTTCTTTTACGAAATAGGAGGGTGATCATCATTTCCTTACTGCTCTAATGCGTTTTCACTAAGTAGCCAATCAATTAGATTTAATGATTTGATTCCATCATAGCAATTAATAAAGTTTCGGTCCATAGACAGAACTATTTTCTCATAATTATCTGGAATCATACGTAACGGACGAAGTTCCCGTTCTCGAGTTTCTGGTGCCTGCATACTCTCTGTTACTTGAATATATAGCTTGTCACTTGGCTTTTCAGCAACAAAATCAACTTCCGTTTCTCCTACCTTTCCAATATATACCCGATAGTCACGACGGAGAAGTTCTAGAAATACAATATTTTCAATAATATGTCCGCGGTCTGCGTCCCGATAGCCAAGTAACATATTGCGAAAACCCATATCAATGATGTAATTTTTACCCAGTGTTTTTAGAAGTTGTTTTCCCTTTACATCATATCGCCCAACAGAGAAAAATACAAATGCATTTCGTAACATAGCGATATATTTATCCACAGTTTTTCCTGCAATATTCTTTGATTTTCCAGCCTGAATATCGCCTTCATTGGAAAGTACATTTCCGATACTATTCGGAGAAGTAATGCTACCAATATTAGAACACAAAAATAGCATAATTTTCTGAAGCATTGACTGATCAGCTCCATTATTTCGCTGTAGGATATCACGTAATACCACAGTGGAATAAATTCCCTCTAATGCCTGATTACTTCTAGCTTCATTAAATTTATATTCACGCAAAATTGGCATTCCACCAAATTGGAGATATCTCTGAAATTTTTCATCCACTGTTATATTCGGTGCAAATTCATAAAAATCCAGAAACTCCTTAAAAGATAACGGCAGCATTCGTATCTCTACATATCTACCTGAAAGCAACGTAGAGAACTCTGTAGACAAAAGATATGCATTAGATCCAGTAATATAGATATCTACATCAAAATCCAAACGGAACGATTCAATTGCTTTTTCCCAATGTTCTACAGCCTGCAGTTCATCAAATATAAGATAAGTTTTTCCATCGCCTACAATTTTTTTACTAATGTAATCGTAAAAAGAAAGATAATTGGTTAGGTCCCGGTAACGCAAAGATTCCATATTCATATGGATAATATTAGAATCTGGTATGCCGTTCTGTAACAAATACTGATGAAATAAATCAAGTAAGGACGATTTTCCACTGCGGCGAATACCCGTAACGATTTTTACCAGATCAACATCCTTATTTTGAATTAACTGATTCAGATACTGGGGACGATTAATAAGTTCAGCCATAATGCACCTCCTTATTTTTTTAATACTATTATATCCCAAAAAGTCAAAATAATCAATAGTTTCTGACTTGTAAATCCAAAACTATTGTGAATTTAGAAGTTTTCGACTTTTATAGGTAAAAAGTCTTTTTCTCTTTTCCGATTAAACTTATCTAACAGAATACCATTGGTGACAGACACGGTGGCCAGATTAGTGTCCCTGGCGGCTCAAATTTGCGAACTTTCGTTCTTTTTTCAACTCGACTGCATTCTAGTAAAGACACAAAAAAGCCTGAAAGCTCTTTTCTTGAACTTTCAGACTTTTTTACATGGGACACATATTGAGCCAGTAGTGACACATTTTGAGCCACCGTCCCTGTCCCCATGGCTCACTTGACTGCATCTGCCATCTCTTTCACGTAATTGTACACCGGCTCAGCAGCGTTCTCTCCATATTTTTCGATAATCTTTACGATTGCGCTTCCGACAATGACTCCATCTGCCATTCCTGCATATTTTTTTGCCTGCTCTGGTGTATTGATGCCAAATCCTATTGCTGCTGGAACGGATGTATTTTCTTTTACTACACGGACAATGCTTTCAAGATCTGTTGTGATCTCGCTTCTCATTCCTGTTACTCCCATTGAAGAAACGATGTAAATATAGCCTGTTGCTGACTTTGCAATCTTTGCGATACGTTCCTTGCTTGTTGGTGCTATTAAAGAAATCACATCAACACCGCGTTTGGCTGCAATGTCTGCAACCTCGCCTTTTTCCTCGAGCGGCATATCAGGCACTATAATTCCTGAGATTCCTGCTGATGCGCAGCGTGCAAAGAAGCGATCATAGCCGTATTTAAATACTGGATTTAAATATGTGAGAAAAACAAGCGGAACAGACACTTTCTTGCTGACGCGCTCTACCATCTCAAATACCTGATCTGTTGTGCAGCCATTTGGATTAGACAGTGCACGAATATTGGCTGCTTGAATCACTGGTCCTTCTGCAATCGGATCTGAGAATGGGATTCCAATCTCAATCAAGGCAGCTCCTGCCTCTTCCATCTTAATAATAAATTCTTCTGTACATTCAAGTGACGGATCACCTGCTGTCAAAAATCCAATAAATGCTTTCTTATTCTGAAATGCCTCTGCTATTTTTGTCATTTTCATTTTCCTCTCAGTCGTGTAAATCGATTCCTCTATATCTTGCAATTGCTGCTACGTCTTTGTCTCCTCTTCCTGATACACAGCAGATGATGATTTGATCTTTTCTCATGGTAGGTGCCAGCTTCATTACCTGTGCGATTGCATGAGAGCTCTCTATTGCAGCTATGATTCCCTCTGTCTTTGCAATGTACTCAAACGCACAAACTGCTTCCTCATCCGTAACTGGCACATACTCGGCTCTGCCAATATCATGTAGATATGCGTGCTCTGGTCCAATACCAGGATAATCAAGTCCGGCAGAGATGGAATAAACAGGTGCAATCTGTCCATATTCATTTTGGCAAAAATATGATTTCATGCCGTGGAAGATTCCCTCTGTTCCGACTGCAATAGTAGCTGCTGTCTCACCTGTGTTAACACCGCGTCCTGCTGCCTCACATCCAATCAGACGTACATTCTCATCCTTAATGAACTCATAAAACATACCCATCGCATTGCTGCCGCCACCTACACATGCAAGCACTGCATCTGGCAGCTTTCCTTCTTTTTCAAGAATCTGCGCTCTCGCTTCCTTGCTGATTACACTCTGGAAATCGCGCACGATCATCGGGAATGGATGAGGACCCATTACAGAACCAAGCACGTAAAGTGTATCGTCTACACGATTTGTCCACTCTCTCATGCACTCGTTAACAGCATCCTTTAATGTCTGTGTACCACTAGTTACAGGATGAACCTTTGCGCCGAGAAGCTCCATTCTGTATACATTAAGTGCCTGACGAATCGTATCTTCCTTTCCCATGTAGATCTCACACTCCATGCCAAGAAGTGCAGCAACTGTCGCTGTCGCAACGCCATGCTGTCCGGCACCAGTCTCTGCGATCAAACGTGTCTTTCCCATCTTCTTTGCAAGAAGTGCCTGACCAAGACAGTTGTTGATTTTATGAGCACCTGTGTGGTTTAAATCTTCTCTCTTTAGATAGATCTTAGCTCCTCCCAAATCTTTTGTCATGCGCTCTGCATAATAAAGAAGTGATGGTCTTCCTGCATATTCCTTCAATAAAGTATCTAATTCCTGAACAAATTCAGGATCGTTTTTATAATGCTCATACGCTTTCTCCAAGCGTATGATTTCATTCATCAATGTTTCTGGCACATACTGGCCGCCATGCTTTCCATATCTTCCTCTGCTCATCTGTCTAGTTCCTTTCTGTATGTCATTCTTGAATTTGTCTATTATTTGTTTATTATATCTATTTAAATAGTTATATTATTCTTTCTACAACTATTTGTTGCTGCCTGTTTTGTTTGCTTTTATTTGCTTGTTTGTTATTGCTTGTTTTTGTTTTGGTTATGGCCGAAGTAAATCAAATGCTGTCTTTTTGTCTGGGCTTTTCATCAGAGTCTCACCGATCAGCACGGCATTTACATGATATGCTGCAAGCTGTCTTGTATCCTCTCTTGTCTTGATGCCGCTCTCAGAGACAAATACTACATCTTTTGGAACAAATGCCCGAAGCCTCAAGCTGTTTCTCACATCTACCGTAAAGTTCTTTAAGTTTCTGTTATTCACACCTATGATTTTTGCTCCACATTCAAATGCTGTATGCACTTCCTCTTCATCATGTGCCTCAACGAGTGCATCAAGTTTAAGCTCATTCGCCAGATCTAAAAATTTAGATAATGTTTTCCTATCAATCAGTGAACAAATCAAAAGAACTGCTGATGCACCTAGAAGCTTTGCCTCGTAAATCTGATACTCATCTATTGTGAAATCCTTTCTAAGCACCGGAATGTGTACCGTCTTAGCAATTTCCTTTAAATATTCATCTCTTCCAAGAAAATATTCTGGCTCAGTCAAAACTGAGATAGCTGCGGCTCCCGCCGATTCATATTCTTTAGCTATGGTAAGATATGGAAAATCTGGTGCTATAAGTCCCTTTGACGGAGATGCCTTCTTTACCTCGCAGATAAATGAAAGCTTATCGCCTGCCAGACTGTCGTAAAAGCTTGGCTTTGCTGATACTTCGCCTGCTGCTTCCTTTTGTAAAAGCGCCTCTGCCTGAGAAATCAATTTTTTTAGTGGCACCTGCTTTTTCTTTTCTTCTATATAAATGCGACGCTTCGCTGCAATCGTCTCTAATATATTCTCTGCCATGCTGCTTTCACCTCACTGCGTTGCTGCTTTTGAAAATGTCTCTAACTGTTTTGCTGCAAGACCGCTTTCTATCGCCTCTCTTGCAATCTTAATGCCATCTTCGATTGTGATGTCTTCCCTTGCTGTGTAAATGGCAGCTCCGGCATTGAATAGTACTGCATCAGTTTTTGGACCTTTGGCTCCATTTAAAATATCTAATACAAACTTTGCATTTTCCTGTGGGTTGCCGCCAATAAGATCTTCCTTTTTACATCTTTTAAATCCAAACTGCTCTGGTGTAATTACGTAACTCTTGAAGCTTTGGTTTCTTACCTCGCACACTGTTGTCGGTGCACTTAGCGAAATCTCATCCATTCCATCCTGACCATAAACAACCATTGCACGCTTAACACCCAGGTTATAAAGGACTCTTGCAAGCGGTTCTACAAGCGCCTCACTATATACGCCAAGCAGCTGCATGGAAGCACCTGCCGGGTTTGCCAGAGGTCCTAACACATTAAATATTGTGCGAATACCGATCTCTCTTCTGACTGAACCTACAAAGCGCATTGCCGGATGATATTTCTGAGCAAATAAGAAGCACATGTTATGTTCCTTTAAAAGTATAGCGCTTTCAGCTGGAGAGAGATTTATGTTTACTCCAAGTGCCTCAAGACAGTCTGCTGTGCCGCATTTACTTGATGCTGCACGGTTTCCGTGCTTTGCAACCGGTATTTTTGTCGATGATACAATAATTGATGCGATGGTCGAAATGTTGATCGTGTTTGCACCGTCTCCGCCAGTTCCAACAATCTCTAATACATCCATATCATTCAAGAACTTCTCACAATGACTTCTCATGACCTTTGCCGCTGATGTAATTTCATCGATTGTCTCACCTTTCATCGTCATTGCCGTGAGGAAAGATGCCTTCTGTGCATCAGTTGCCTCTCCTGTCATGATTTCTTCCATAACCTGCTCCATCATCTCTGTCGTCAGGTTTTCTTTCTTTATCAGTTTTGCGATTGCTTCTTTTATCATAGCGTTATCTCCCTTGCTGTTGTTGCTTGCTGCTGTCTGTTGCTATATATATTTATATTCTTCTATTTTTTTCTATTTTCTTATACTCTCTACTACGTTTCGTAAAATATCGATTCCTTTTGGTGTGAGGATTGATTCTGGATGAAACTGTAGTCCATACACCGGATACTTTTTATGCTCGACCGCCATGATCTCACCGTCTGCCATTGCTGTCACAAAAAGCTCAGCCGGCAGCGTATCTGGATCAGCTTCAAGAGAATGATATCTTGCAACTTTAATCTCCGCATCCATTTCTTTAAATAAAACTCCTGATCTGTCTAAACGCGCGATTGAAGTCTTTCCATGCATCAGCTTCTTTGCGTGAATGATTTTGCCGCCATAGGCTTCGCAGATTGCCTGATGGCCAAGGCACACACCTAAAATCGGAATACTTGAGCCTAGCTTTTTTACTACTTTCTCACATATACCTGCCTGATCTGGGCGTCCCGGTCCCGGAGAAAGGATTATAAGCTGTGGATTTAATGCTTTTACTTCCTCGACTGTCATCTCATCATTTCGGATGACTTTGATATCTGGCTCAATCGTACCGATTAACTGATATAGATTGTAGGAAAAGCTGTCATAATTATCAATCAATAGTATCATCATCATTCTCCTTTCCCTCATAAACTGCCATCTGCTGTGTTTTTTTTATGGCTTCTACTACTGCCTTTGCCTTATTTATGCACTCTTGAAATTCTTTTTCTGGAACACTGTCTGCCACTATTCCTGCCCCTGACCTGACAAATACCTTCCCATTTTTCTTGTACGCCAAACGGATTCCTATACATGTATCTAAATTTCCAGTAAAATCAAGATAACCAACTGCGCCGCCATAAATGCCTCGTTTATTATTTTCCAGTTCATTTATGATTTCCATTGCACGATATTTTGGTGCTCCTGAAAGTGTTCCTGCTGGAAGTACTGTCTCTACAGCATCAAGCGCTGTCTTATCATCCCTAATCTGTCCCCTGACAGTTGAACCGATGTGCATAACATGTGAGTAGCGAAGCACCTGCATATATTCTTCTACTTCAACAGTGCCAAACTTACTGATCTTTCCTATATCATTTCGTCCTAAGTCAACAAGCATGTTGTGCTCTGCACATTCCTTTTCATCAGCAAGCAAATCTTTTTCAAGTGCCAGATCTTCCTGCCTGTCCTTTCCTCTTGGGCTTGTTCCTGCGAGCGGAAATGTATGAAGCACACCATTTTCTAATTTAACAAGTGTCTCTGGTGAAGCTCCTGCTACCTCCATATCATCGCTGCTAAAATAGAACATGTACGGTGATGGATTTGTGGTTCTCATGATGCGGTAGGTATTTAACAGGCTTCCTTCATACTCAGCTTCCAAACGGTTAGAAAGCACGACCTGAAAGATATCTCCCTGATAGATATATTCTTTTGCTTTTTCTACCATCCTGCAATATTCGTCTTTCTGAAACAGCGGCTTAAATTCTGTTTTTAAGCATCCCGGCTGCTCTCTTTTCATCTCACCGCGTATGATCTTTTTTGCGATTTTTTTGATTATCTGAACAGCTGTCTCATAATTTTTCTCAAGCTCATCTGTCTTGACTGTCACCATGATAATGATCTTTTGCTTTACATTGTCAAATGCAATGACCTTATCAAAAAGCATCACATCGACATCCTTAAAGCCTTCCTCATCCTTCGCATCAAGCTTTAGCTTTGGATTACTGTACTTTACGTAATCATAAGAAAAATAACCGACTAATCCTCCTGTAAAGGAAGGAAGTTTTTCCATGCGTGGACTTTTATATTCCTTTAAAACTTCTTCAATTCGTCCTCTTGGATTTTTGCCTCCTGTAAATGCAATCTCTTCCTTCGGGTCAAATCCAAGAAATGTGTATCGTCCCCAAATTTCCTGATTTTCCACACTCTCAAATAAAAAGCAATGGCTGCTGACATTTTTTAATATACGTAAGACCTCGATTGGTGTTCGCACATCTGAAAACAGTTCTCCTGCAACCGGTACGGCACGATATCCAACTGCTTTTTGTCTTAATTCTTCTAGTGATGTAATAATCTGCATTGTGATCCTCCTTTGCTGTCATGCCGGTATGCGGAGCTTTTTATTTTCTATATATCTACTCCAAGATCATAAAACTTATCGTGCAAGCACGAACGTTTTTGACTTTGGAAACTTGGTATAACAAAAAAAGTCCCTGACAGACTCATTGTTATGAATCTGCCAAGGACGGATAAAATTCTACTTTCCGCGGTGCCACCTTGTTTCCCTTTTCAGGGCTCTTTTTAGGATACCAGCATATCCCTCGCAACTAACGTATGCGCACACGTTATGGAATACTTGGCTTACGCCTTTGACCATACCCTCAGCGGTCCATTTAATAAGCTGCTCTCTGTCTGGTTCTCATCATCCCAAACTCTCTGTACTGCGCATTTCCTATTTTTATCTCCGCTTCAACGGTTTGAAGTGTTACTTTGTTATTTAATTATAGCGCTACTATACAACGCATTTTTTCATTTGTCAAGTATACATTTTTTATTTTTCTTTGACTACCCGGAAGTTTATGAAGGGTACCTCGACGTTACGAATCTCTCTCGGTAATTAGCGGATGCTTCTTATAATAATTTTTCGTAAAGTTCAAGAGCGTCTGCATATCGTTACTAATGTATTTGCCCTTCTTCCACACCACTCCGATCTTGACACGGATCGGCGTTGCAAGCGGAATTCCGACTACGCCTGAGAACTTATCAGTCATACAGGAATAAAAAAAGCAGCCGTACTTCTTTGATTTGATAAATTGCAACGTGGTGTAAATTTGACTGCTTTTCATGATAATGGACGGCGTACAGCCATCGAGTTCAAAGCGAAGCTTCAAAAGCTGGTTCTGCACCGAGTCCGCATTAAAAAAAATCAGCTTTTCCTTTGACATTTCCTGTGTTGTGACAGATTCTTTCTGCGCTAATGGATGATCTTTGCTCACGCAAAATACGATCTGATCATCGGCGAGAATAATGTTATTAAACTTGTCGATGTTGTACTGTTCCATGTTGACAAGTGCAAAATCAAGTGTATCATCCTGCACCAGACTACAGGCGCGGACGGAACCATATTCTTCAAGTACAACTGGAATTTCTGGATGTTCTGCCTGAAATGCCTCTAACAGTTCTGGAAAAAATACAGTGCTTAACATTGGTGGTATGCCGATATGGACTGGCGGACGCACACGCAATGTACTTGAACAGTCTGCCTGCAATTCATCACAGTACTGCAAAATATAGACTGCCTTTTTATAAAGTACCTCGCCCTCCACAGTAAGCATCAGCTGATTTCCCTTCCTAGAAAATAAATTTATTCCAAACTCGATCTCTAAATCACGGATGGCAACAGATACCGTCGGCTGCGTGACATACAGTTCTTCTGCTGCTTTTGTTATGCTGTGACAACGGCTTGCCGTGCAAAAATAGCGCAGTTGATTCAGTGTCATGCTCTATCAATCCTTTCTCTTTTTTCGCCCAAAACGATACAAAATACGCATTTGGGCACTCTGCTATAAAGATACCATATCTACTTTGTGATTTCTATAGTTATTTTTGACAGGTCTATTAGTAAAACTATCTAAAAATCAGCCACCCGTTTTGAGATCATAAAAAAAACGTATGCAGTCATATTTTCTGTCAAGTTGTGTTTTAGGTTGCACCGCCCTATAATGAAATCAGCAAAAGAAATGCGGCGGCCGACACATTTCGGAGGTGAAAAATTTAACAAACAAATAGAAGGGAGATTTCAGAATGTCTCAAACAACCATTGCCCTGCTGTTTCTTGCATTCGCAATTGTGAGCTTCATACTTGAAAAAATCCCGCTCGGTCTTACCGCAACAATCTGTGCGCTTGGTCTGACGCTGACCGGTGTGTTAGATGCATCAACCACATTTGCACAGTATGTCAACAGCAATGTAATCCTTTGTGTCGGTATGTTCGTAGTGGGGCAGGCATTATTCGAAACAGGCATGGCAAACAAAATCGGAGGTATCGTTACCAAATTTGCCAAGACTGAAAAAACACTTGTCATCGCGATAATGGTGATCGCCGGTGTGATGTCAGGTTTCTTATCCAACACAGGAACAGCTGCCGTGCTGATTCCTGTCGTATGCGGAATCGCAGATGAGTCCGGCTATTCCAGAAGCCGACTTTTGATGCCACTTGTATTTGCCGCAGCGCTCGGTGGAAACCTTTCCATCATCGGAGCACCTGGTAATCTGATGGGTGTCAATGCATTACAGGAAATGGGGCTTCCAACAAGCTTTTTCATGTATGCTCCAGTCGGTGTCCCGATGCTGATTCTTGGAATCATCTACTTTGCCTGTTTTGGCTATCGTTTTCTTCCAAAGAAGACAGAAACGGTAGGAGCAGTTCAGACTCAAACGGATTTCAGCAATGTTCCAAAGTGGAAGCAAACTGTATCACTTGCTGTACTGGTCGCAGTTATCATCGCTATGATTTTTGAGGACGAAATCGGTGTCAGCATCCAGCTCTCATCATGTATTGGTGCTGTAATCCTAGTTGTAACAAAAGTAATTGATGAAAAGACTGCACTTAAGTCCATTGATTTAGAGGTGGTACTGCTCTTTGGCGGTTCTCTCGCACTGGCAAAAGCACTTGATGTTACAGGTGCCGGTAATTTGATTGCTGACAAAATTGTTGGATTTTTAGGTACAAATCCTGATCCAATGATATTGCTTCTTGTTATTTTTATCGTTACATGTACAATAACAAACTTTATGTCAAATACCGCGACAACTGCTCTTATGGTTCCAATCGCTGTATCTCTTGCCAACAATGTGGGCGCTGACCCGCGTGCTGTTGTCATCGCTACTGTTATCGCAGGCTCCTGTGCCTACGCAACACCGATCGGTATGCCGGCAAACACCATGGTTATAGGACTTGGCGGCTATCACTTCAAGGATTATGTAAAATCAGGCCTTCCACTTATTGGATTCTCATTTGTGGTCTGCATGGTTTTACTGCCAATCTTGTTTCCATTCTACCCGTAATTATCTATTAAAATAGATATATAAATTTGTTCCATAGCAATTTAAAACACAGAAAGCACTAATCTTACTAATTTAAATGGAGGTAATCAATTATGACAAACGAAAATGAAGTAAAACAGCTTACAGATATGGTAGCAAGCTTTGTTGATCACATCAGCAAGAAGCTTCCGGATGACGTAGTAGCAAAGCTTGAGGAACTGGCTTCCAAGGAAACTGCTCCTCTGCCAAAAGTTCTCTATGAGACTATGACAAAGAATCAGAAGCTGGCTGTTCAGTTAGATCGTCCAAGCTGCCAGGATACCGGCGTTCTTCAGTTCTGGCTGAAGTGCGGAACCAATTTCCCATACATCAATGAGCTGGAAGTCCTTTTAAAGGAAGCTGTCGTACAGGCTACATTCGCTGCTCCGCTTCGTCACAATTCTGTTGAAACCTTTGACGAGTACAACACAAAGAAAAATGTTGGTAAGGGTACCCCGACTGTATGGTGGGATATCGTTCCAAACAGCGACAAGTGCGAAATCTACGCTTATATGGCAGGCGGCGGCTGCACCCTTCCAGGTAAGGCAATGGTTCTGATGCCAGGTGCAGGTTATGAAGGTATCACAGATTTTGTTCTTGATCAGATGACCAGCTATGGATTAAACGCATGTCCTCCGCTGCTTGTCGGTGTCGGTGTTGGAACTTCTATTGAGACCGCAGCATTAAACTCCAAGAAGGCGCTGATGCGTCCAATCGGCTCCCACAATGACAATGCAAATGCAGCAAAGATGGAACAGCTGTTAGAGGATGGCATCAATAAGATTGGCCTTGGACCGCAGGGTATGGGCGGAAAGTACTCTGTTATGGGTGTAAATATTGAGAATACTGCTCGTCATCCATCTACAATCGGCGTTGCCGTAAATGTTGGATGCTGGTCTCACCGCCGCGGTCATATCGTAGTAAACCCAGACCTGACCGTTACCTGCGATACTCACTCCACATGGAAGTTTAATGCATAAGAAATAGACTGCAAGCAGATTTAGATTCAAACTTAGAATTTTGAAAACGGAGGAAAGAATTATGATAGAAATCAGAGGAGACAAGAAGGTTCTCGTTACACCTGTAAGTGCAGAAGATTTGGCTGATATTAAGATCGGTGACATTGTATGGTTAGACGGCGATCTGATGACCTGCCGTGATGTTGCTCACCGCCGCCTAGTTGAATATGGCAGAGAACTTCCGTATGATGTTCGCAACAAGGCAATCTTCCACGCTGGCCCGATTGTCCGCAAGAAGGAAGGCACTGAGGATGAGTACGAGATGGTATCCGTTGGCCCGACTACTTCCATGCGTATGGAAAAGTTTGAGTATGAGTTTACTCAGCACACTGGCGTGAGAGTCATCGTTGGAAAGGGCGGCATGGGACCAAATACTGAGCGCGCCTGCAAGGAATTTGGTGCAATCCACTGTGTATTTCCGGCTGGATGTGCTGTTGTCGCTGCAACTGAGGTTGAGCGTATTGCAGAGCATCACTGGGATGAGCTTGGAATGCCTGAGACACTCTGGTGCTGCAAGGTAAAGGAATTTGGTCCTCTTATCGTATCCATCGACGCACAGGGCAGAAACCTCTTTGAGGAGAACAAGATTACCTTCAATGAAAAGAAGGAAGAAGCAAAGCAGGATATCTATCCTAACGTAAAGTTTATTAAATAAGCAAATCGTATAATATATATAATAAATACGATAAAAAGACTTACTTACCGCTATGAAAATCCAATAATTCCTAATTCCCAAAAGAAAGAAAATGCGCTCCGGTATCATCACCGCGAGCGCGTTTTCTTTCTAAATATTTTTATGCATGTTTTGCTTTTCGATTTACTGACTTACTGTGATAATTCCGCAGCTGACATTTTTTATACCACACTTTTATTTCGCCAGTGCATTTATGATAGCCTCTGCCTGCTCCTTTGTGATACTGCCACCTGGAAGACCTGACGTGTGCGATTTCGGAACAACAGCCGGTGGAAGTGTGCCAAATATTGACTGAAAACAGACACACGCTGAAATATAGTTGCCCAAATTGTTCTGATGACCGTTATCACCGCACTCCACTCCTGGCTCCAAATACGGGTCGACAAGCGTTGGATACTGTTCTATCACAGTACGGTAGGCCTCGCAGACAGGAAGCACTATGGTTCCCTCTCCTAATATCTCTGCCATATGCTGATACCATGTCAAATTTTCTTTTACCATATCTTCATTTGTCAGCGTCAGCGTGTATGTCTTTCCATCCTTTTTATATTGGTCTCCTACGTTTCCTTTTTTCCACGGCTTTACACCCATGCCGCTAAAAAAACCATATTTGTATGCATGAGGTGCCCACAGCGCAAGTGTCGCCTGTTTTTCTTTAGCCTTTTCAAGAAAGATTTGTGCGCCACGAAGCATGGTTTCACGCTGAGCATAAACACGCTCACCGGATGACGCATCATCCTTCTTTTCCACTGCCTCATCGCTATTTCCTGCAATGATGAAATAATCGTAATAGTCATTTGCTGCAAGCAGCGCATCGCACTGAGCTGCGCGCTTTTCATAGCCCTCTGCCAGACCTGCATAACGCGAAATTCCAGTTCCGCCCCAATAGCTGTATGCAATCTGGGCATTCCATCCTGCCGCCTTTGCAAGCTCACGAAAATAATAATAAGAGCTGTCCCAAAGTCCTGTAAAGCTATGACCACAAAATGCTACTCGGGGTCCTCTTGCGATAAATTCAAGTGTCACCTGTATATGCGGTGCCGGATTAAAGATAAGTGTTGTGTCATTGCTGTCCGCATCCGGCCATACCAGTGCATGATGTGGTTCTCCCTGATAGATTCCCTTTTCTTCGTCGTACAGGGACGGATCAATGATCTGTTCTTTGCCCTCATAGTGAGCAAATGGAACGAAAGAATCTGTCTTTTCTATTTTGTTTTCTGTTTCTTTTGCATCTTTTGAATGCCAGATCTCTCCTGCTGCCAACGAAACAATGTTGTAGTGCTTTTTTTGTACACATACACAGTCTGATGCTGTCGCGTTATCCGTTACTGGCGTATCAGTTGTTGTGCTAACAGTACTCGTTACCGTGACAATAATCTCATTGATGCGAAAATGATTCTGATTTTGAATCACAATATCCTGTCCATTTTCTGTATGAACTGCCTGCACGGCTAAGCCATATGTTTTATTTATATTATTATTTCCCATAGTCATTTCTTACCTTTTTAATTAAGAATTTATCACTTAAGTGGAAACTTCGCAAAGGACATATCCTTAAATACAGCTGTTCCATCCTCTGCAGCCAGCACAATACCATCTCCCGGCTGAGTGTACATGCGCGCATTCAGCGCAACACCATTGATATACAATGTCGCAATTGTGTCATCTGCTATGATCTGAATATGATATGTTCCATCCTCGTTTGGATGCACTGGGCGTTCCAAACCAATATTGTTCATCTGTGGCCACGGCCAATTTGGTACCTTCTCAAAGATCACTCTATTTTGTGCACACAGCACGGTAAAGCAATAGCTGACACCCGTTTCCTCGTTATCTCTAAGGCCTACTGAAAATGAGCGCAATCCATCCTTTACAGTCACAGTTGTCTCAAAACGATAGCAATCTCCTGCATTTGATACAACCTGCTTTGTCACGCGTCCAGACTCTCTTTTTAGTGTTTCGTCAGCAAGCACTGTTTTCTCTTCAAATGCATCCCATACAGTCTGAGGCACTCGACAACCAAGTGTTCCATCTTCCCTTTGGTAAATCTCATGTGCCACAAAAGTACCTGCCCAGATAAACTGCTCATTGTCGGAATTTTCATCATACGTCAAATGTGCACTATCTGTCTCATTTGCACGGCTTGGCACCCATCCAAAAATGATTCGCTGTCCATTTAGTTCAAATGTTCTTCCTGCATAATACGCTCTGCCATCAAAACCATCATCCTCTGGCGCAATCCACGGTCCCTTAAGACTCTTTGCCATTCTGTACACCTGCTTTGACGCATGTGAATATTCAGTTGTAATCAGATACCACCACTCTCCAATTTTAAACAAATCTGGCATCTCATGCATTGTAAAAAGATCCGGTGCCCAAAAATCGCCCTCAAATGTCCAATTAGTTAAATCTGTAGATGTAAAATAGACCGTTCTTCCAGTCTGTCTGTGCTTATCCCCGGCAAGACGCGTTCCAAGAATCAGAATATACTGATTTTCCTCGTCATCCCAAAGCACAAATGGGTCACGCCAGTCATCTGGATCATACCCTGGCTGCGGTGTGAAGGTCACTTCATCGTTTGTCTTTTCCCAGTTCTTTAAATCATGACTGATTGCGTGCATCAGCACCTGTGACGGTTTCCCTTGTTTTGGATAGTCACGATTAAAACCGGTATAAAATGCGTGATAAACACCATCCCGATCCTCACAAACACTTCCGGCAAATATAAACTGATCCTGTTTTGTATCATCTCCGCGTAAAATTGCTGTGCCACAATCCTCATATGTTACAAAATCTTTTGTTGTAGCCAAATCCCATCCAAATGGCTCTCCAAATGGACACGGCTTTCTTGTATCCCTTTGATGAAACAAATAAAACGTATCCCCCTTGCCAAATGGCATGCAGTCTCCAAACCAATATCCTTTCGGCTGATAATATAATCTCATAGCTAAACTCCTCTCTTTCTTTTTGTCATACGCGAAACTTAACACACGCAACGCTGCATGGCGGAAGCACAACCTCAAATATGCCATCTGTCTCTGAAACAGAAAGTATTTTTTCTTCAAATCTCGAATGTGGAAGAAGCGAATCTGTACTCAATAGTTTTGCATCAAGTAGATCTCCCCTTATTTGAATCTTAAATACACGCGGTTCTTCCTGTCCAGTATGAATCATCGATATTGTCAATATATTATCTTTTATTGTTGCGGCCACACTATTATTTTTCAAAGATGGGCATAAGCTGCCTCCACAATGCGCTTTCAACATGGAAAATACCTGTCCTGTTGCTGTCAGTCTACAATGATTACCTTTTATTTCGATAGCCCCCTCACTAATCGGCTGAAAATAGCAGCACACTGGCATATCCATTGCGTTTGATTCATTAAGAAACAACTGAAGCATTCCCGCTGCATACAACCCTTCTGCTGCGGATGATGGACGATACCATGCGTACCAGCAATTCCATTCATCAAATGAAATATGTATATTATTGCCCAGACATGTTCTCATTTCCTTTATAAGACGATATGCCTCTTTTGGTGCATCCATGATTGCCTGGCAGGTATTTTTCGCAGCCTCATCCGATGAATAATCTAGTGGCACGTAGGTATAGTGATGAAGGGATGCATATTTAACATTCTCTGCAAGCTCCTTTGCTGACTTCGTTCCCCATTCTTCACTTGGATATGGGCCAGATGAAAACAACTGTAAATCTGGCGAAACATCTAGCATCGCTCTCATATGCCTGCGAGCAAGCATTACATATTGCCCTGGTGTCATTGGCCCCTCCATGTGGCCATATCCCATCTCATTTCCGAGAGACCAATACCGAACCTGATAGGCATCCTTATGTCCACGCTGTGCGCGAAGCTTCCCGTAACGTGTATCATCCGCCCCATTGCAATACTCCACCCATGCTGCATTTTCTTCTGGAGATGCATTTGCCAAATTGATTGTCAGAAATGGCTCTGCACCGATCTCACGGCATAGCGCAATAAATTCATCAATTCCAACTTCGTTGTAATCATATCCATTTGTATAGGGCTGTGTCTCATTTTCCATGTAGGCCTCTAATGGTGCACGCTCATCAGCATCAAGCAGTCCATCCTGCCAGCGGTACTCTCCTGCAAAATTGCCTCCAGGCCAACGAAGCATACTGACGCCAATCTCTTTCATACATTCGATCACATCACGCCTCATTCCATGAAAATGATCAAATGGCAGCATAGAGAGTACACCAAATGTAACCCTTGCACGTTTTGAAAATGTAATACTTAAAGAATACATTCCTGCCTTCGGAATGTGCATTGAAAAGTTCTCTTTTTGCCAATCACCCGGATGAAGGGTAAAGCTATATGTCGATCCATTTGTATCTTCTATGCCGTTTTCCATCAATGCTACACGAATTTCCACTAATTCACTTGTTTTTGCAATGATGCGCAATTTATATTCGCACGCTCTCAAGTCGAGTTTTTCCTGTCTAATTCCGCAAATATGATTTTCCTTTAACAGCTGTACATCAAGCGCCTGACACTCATTTCTGCGATTCATTTTGCCCGTACCCATCATTTCTTTTCCTATCTCCTTATGATGCGTATAAGCAACCGATGTCTGTGGGCCATTATCAGAATCAAGCACATAGAGCGTATGCTCAGCCCCTATCGGAATCCACTCTGCCGCACAGCCATCACTTCCTGATGGTTTTCCTGCAAATTTGCGATTTCGAAGAACCTGCGCACTCAGTCCACCATATATACAAGCACGTGTATGCTCAAGATTATGCCCAAAAATATATGTAGAGGTTGGCATCTGCCTGTGTATCTGAGGACGTATAAAAACATGATCATTTGACGTTTCTGTATTAATGTTTTTGTTCTCATCCATCTGCTGAATCAAAAGACTGCTTATAAACTGCTTTCCGAGCCCCTCCTCAACACCATCCAAAAGCTCCTGAAGAGAAAGATCAAGTACACGGCATAACGGCACCAGCTGAATAATGTCTGGCATTCCGCCACCGGTCTCCCACCGTGAGACAGCCTTGTTGGTGACATTAAGCTGTTTTGCAAGTTCACGTTGTGTTAATCCAGCTTTTTTTCTTGCCCTAATAATTTGTTCTGCCATTGTCATTTGAGGATCACCTCCATCTTTTTGCTTCAACTATAGCAAGGACTTTCTCTCATGACAATCCATGAATCGTAGATTTTTTATTTATAAGCATTCAGCTATATATTTACAAAAATACACTTCTTCCACTTTCTAATTATTACAGGCAAAATATTGGTTTATCCATGATCTGTAACCATCATATTTTCTCCCAGCGCATTCTCACGCCACTTGGATGGTGCATATCCTGTACACTTGCGAAACTGTCTTGAGAAATGCACTGGGCTGTTATATCCACATCTGTCTGCAATCTCTTCCATCGTCAGGTTTGTCTGTGCCAACATTCGCTTAGCCTGTCCGATACGGCTCTGAATAATATCAGCCCCACATGATACCTGAAACGCCTTTTTATAAAGATCCTGGAAATAAGCAGGGCTTAAGCTAACCTGATCTGCCAGCTCCTGTATTGACCATGGACGCGCCGGAAATGCATAGATTTCCTCTCGAAGCTCCAAAAGCTTTTGATAGTGTGCAATCTGTGGAAGCGATGAATTTAAGTAATTATCGATCAATGTAAAGAAGGCCATCATAAGCTGTGACAGAACATTGTCACGCTGTGCCATTCCTGAATGAAATGCATTCATCATCAGCTGCATATATTGAGACACTGGAATATTTTCCTGGAGGCTTACTGGTTTATTTATCGGAATCCGAAAATTTGCAAGCTGATTGTCTGGATCATAAAAATTAATCCAGTCATCGCAGTAGCCCTCCCAAACTCCTGTATAAGATGCACGCTTATCTGGACTGATCAAAAGAAGTGTTCCCTTTTTTACTGGAATCTCCTCATCATCAATCTGAAACTGAGCTGTTGTTCTTGTATAGATTAAAATATAGTGCTGTCTTTTTTCATAATGATAAACAATTTCGCCTTTTCTGTGGCGGCTGTCTATCCCTACTGCATACGTATAAAACATACTTTTTGCCTCCTGTTGTGTTCCAGTCTTTACTATACACGAATCTTTCGTTTTGCTCAATAGATACTTATATATTTGTCCAGAAAATTAGATTTTCTCCATTTTTAAGCAATCTGATGATATGTTAAGGAAACAATATGATATGTTATTCCTTTTTTCTTACTTTGCCTTTATTATAAAGGCAATCCAAATATAAATTTCAAAAAGGAGAAACAATTATGATCGCAAAAAAACCGCCTATGGGCTGGAACTCATGGAATACTTTCGGAGACAAAATCAACGAGCAGCTTATTAAGGAGATGGCTGACCGTATTGTAGAGGACGGCTATCGTGATCTTGGCTACGAATATGTTATTATTGATGACTGCTGGTCTCTTCGTGAGCGTGTTGACGGAAAGCTCGTTGCTGACCCGGCACTGTTTCCAAATGGTATGAAGGCACTTGCCGACTATATTCACTCAAAGGGCTTAAAGTTTGGTATGTACTCCTGCGCTGGAACAAAGACTTGTGCAGGCTATCCAAGCAGCTATGGTCATGAATTTTCTGATGCAAAGCAGTTTGCTGAGTGGGGTGTTGATTATCTGAAATATGATTTCTGCAATTTCCCTGTCAGCGGTGATGCAAAGAATGCCTACCTGACCATGGCAATGGCACTTCGCAGCACTGGACGCGATATCTTATTTGCAGCCTGCAACTGGGGTATGTATGACCCATCTGGCTGGATGCGCTCTCATGGTGCTCACAGCTACCGCTCTACCGGAGATATCTTTGATGGTCCAAAGAGCTACAAGGATCTTTTCATCAGTCAGGTAGAAAATGTAGAAAACAATGCACCAGGCTGCTGGAATGATATGGACATGCTGATCGTTGGTATGCACGGAAATGGAAATGTAGGAATTGGCGGCTGCAGCGACCTTCAGTATCTGCAGCACTTCGCAATGTGGGCATTTTTAGGCTCTCCGCTTATCATCGGTGCTGACCTTAGAAAGCTTGACGATGTAAACAAGAAAACACTCTTCTGTAAGGGTCTGATTGACATTAATCAGGATGATGAGTGCCGCCCGCCATTTTTAGTAGATCATGCTGACACAAGAAAGTACACCTTCGCAAAGCTTCTGTCTGGAAACCGTATTGCGATTGCATTCTTTAATCTTGCTGCTGAGGATCAGTGGAGCCAGAATGTAGGTATCTGTTTCGATGATCTTGGTATTCACTCAGAGTCTGGCATTCGCCTTCAGCTGACAGATGCGATCACTGGTGAGGATCTTGGCATCTATGAAGACAGCTATACTACAAAAATCGCTCCTGATGAATCAAAGGTAATCATTGCACAGCTTATTTTCCCTGAATAATAAAAAACAAATACCCCCTGCCAGCGCGATACTGGCAGAGGGTAATCCATTTAATATATTTTGAGGCAAACTTATGGATACTACTCATTCAACTGCTGCCTGCAGCAAATGCAAGCAGTGCGACCGCATCCTTACAAAGGATGAGATTGGCCTCCACAAAAAACTTTATAACCGCGGCGCTACCTCATATTTTTGCATTGACTGCAGCAGCCAATATCTTGAGGTTCCCGTCCCACTTCTTCAAAAGAAAATTGAAGAATTTAAGGCGATGGGATGCACGCTATTTCTTTGAGCCACCGGGACAGGTACTGTGGCTCAATATCTGTCCCGGGTGGCTCTACCCCGCAATATGAAACATGTCAATTAAAATGATAAGTGACAATCCATAATACGTTATAACTGCAACAAGGTCATTGACAGTGGTGATAAGTGGTCCTGACGCAACGGCCGGATCGACGTGAATTTTATGAAAGAACATCGGAATAACTGTTCCTACGATACTTGAAATTACCATAGCTGTAATGAGCGCACCGCCAACGCAGGCCGCTATCAAAAATGCATGTCCCCAATCATACCCCTTAAAGAAATGAATGTATATGCCAAGTACAGCAAGTGTCATCACACCAAGCACAAAACCATTCGCAAGACCAATTCTTGCTTCCTTTAAAATTAGACCAAGCTTTTGCTTTGCTTTTAAATTCTCATCCATAAGTACACGGATAGTAACAGCAAGTGACTGTGTTCCGACGTTACCTGCCATATCAAGTACCATTGACTGGAAACAAATGACAACTGGCAAAACTGCTACAACAGCTTCGAACATGCCAACTACAGAAGAAACTAACATTCCCAAAAATAATAATGCAACAAGCCATGGAAGTCTTTTTTTCATACTCTCAACTGTTGTTTCGTTTAAATCTTCCTCTGCAGTCAAACCACCGAGCTTTGCATAATCATCGCCCATTGCATCATCGACCATCTCTACTACGTCAGAAGATGTGATGATACCAGCGATTTTTCCTTCCTGTGTCAAAACAGGCAGGGAATCTTCTGCATATTCCTTAATACGGTCGACACAGTCATCTGTCTTTTCGTTATCTAGCAAATACGGATAGGAACGACTGATAATGCTTTCAAGCGTATCAGTATCTCTTGCAACAATCAAATCCTTAAGGTCAATTGCACCATAATATTTATCCTGTTCATCCACAACATAAATGGTAGAAATATTATCGTTTTCGCCAGCCTGACGAATCAACTCTCTCATTGCCTGACGAATAGTTAAGTCATTGTGAATACAGATATAATTTGTGGTCATGCAGCTTCCGATCTCATCATCGTCATATGACCACAGCAGCTTGACATCCTCTGATGTCTCATGATCCAAACGTTTAACGATCTCAGCCTTTCTCGACTCGTCCATATCCTCGAGAACGTCAACGGCATCATCAGAGTCCATGTGAGATACGACATTTGCAGCCTTCTCTAATGAAAGCTCTTCCATGTACGGACCTGCATCATCAAGATATGCAAAAATCTCAGCAGTACGGTCTACACCAAGGATGCGATACAAACGCAGTCTCTCCTGAGGCGTCAGCTTTTCCAAAATCTCAGCAATATCATTGTCATGATAATCTGACAGGCGATCTTCCAGCTCTTTCTCACTTAATGAACTGGAGATAAGCGCTTCCAGCTCTTCAAGATGCTGGCTTTTGCTGTCATTAAATGTTTTCATTGTTTTGCCTCCTTATTTATCCAATTAATTTATTGTGATAAAAAAGGACAAAGTGTCTGCAGTGCAAACAGCAATACAAAACGATCAGTTTTTGGATAATTGCAGCATACTGCGGCTTTTCGCTGTATCGCAATCATTCACACTACAGTTTCTACTTCGCCCTATACTATCGCAACCATCCATAAAACTTCACCTCCGTTATTTCTAATTTACAAGCAAAATTAGTTTGCTTTCACAACTCCTTATTATAATCTCTCACTTTCTGTTTTTCAACCCGTGAATTGCAAAAATAGTGCAAAGTCCGAGTTAAATGTTTACAGTTCATGGATAATCCAATATTGCGGCAAAGCCCGAAGGTGAATGGATTTCACGAGCCGGACACTTGGAGCAGGTCTTTCAAAGTAATGTATGATAAGAAAGAACATAAAAGGAACCTGCGGAGTTTGGTCCGGCGACGAAACCATTACACCGAAGGGCTTTCGTTGCATGACGCATGAACTGTAACTTCAAATATTATTGTATCTCTCTATGAACTTTTCTTCTTACGAGTATAAAGCAGCATACCTGCATTGCTATTGTGAGTCCCCATGATACCGGATATGAGATAAACAATACGTCAAGTGCGCGGTTTCTTGGAAAGACAACATAAATCCAGAAGATTCTGGTGCCGACTGTTCCGATGATTGATAGAATCATTGGCACGCCTGAGCGCCCCATTCCACGCATTGCGCCTGGAAAAAGATCCATTATTCCACACAAAAAATATGTCAGCGTTGTAAATGAAAGGATTTCCATTCCACTTTTAATTACATCTGGCTCTTTATTGTAGACACTTAATATCTGCGGTCCAAAAACGTAAAATGCACCGCCCATGACTGTTGCTATGAGAATTGACAAAATGATGCAGTCAATTAGGACACGATCCATTCGCTTTGTCTTTTTAACTCCATAATTCTGGCTGGTAAAGCTCATGCACGCCTGTGTGACAGAATTGATTGAGGTATATAAAAATCCAAGCAAATTGTTGGCTGCCGTATAGCCTGCCATCGCAATTGAGCCAAATGAGTTGACGGATGACTGCAGCAGTACATTAGAGAAATTAATTACGGTACTCTGTATTCCTGCTGGCACTCCAACTTGAAAAATCTGCCGTAAATATTTTCCATTTATTGACAGCTTTGAAAAATGAAGCTGATAGCATGCATCTGTTTTGCAAAGGCAGCGAAGTACAAGAACACAGGAAATCATCTGGGAAATCACTGTTGCAATTGCAACTCCCTCTACGTCAAGATGAAATAAAATAACTAATACCATATTTAAAATGGCATTGACTGCACCTGATATCACTAAAAAGACTAGTGGACGTCTTGTATCTCCGACGGCTCGAAGCACAGCTGCACCGTAATTATAAAGCATAAAAAATGGCACACCGACAAAATAAATTTTCAAATAAAGTGCAGCCATATCAATGACCTCATCAGGTGTTTCCATCAGTTCAAGTGCAAAACGCGAAAATAAAAGTCCTACAATCATCATCACAACACCGCTTATTGCAGCAAAAAGAATTGAAGTATGGACTGTATCAGACATTTCCTTTATCTTGCCGGAAGCAAAAAACGTGCAGCCAGCACATTAGTTCCAAGTGAAATACCGATAAAAAAGTTAGTAAACAAATTTATCAGCGCACTCGTTGAGCCGACTGCTGCTAACGGTCGGCTGCCGCTGAATTGTCCCACCACGATAATATCCACAGCATTAAACATCAGCTGTAAAATGCCTGACAGCATAAGTGGCAACGAAAATGTAATGAGTTTGTCCATGATCGTGCCATTTGTCATATCTATTTCATATTTTTTGTTGTTTTTCATAAGATCTTCTTTCTAATTATGTCTTCTTTTTCTGTCAATAATTCATTCTCCAATTGTATTTTCAAGACGTCCGATCTTGTCTATCTCGCAGATCACTTTATCTCCTGTCTTTAAAAATTTCGGTGGATTAAAGCCCATTCCCACACCAGCAGGTGTTCCTGTCGCAATCAATGTTCCTGCAAGAAGCGTCATTCCCTCGCTCAATTCTTCAACTGCACCACCGATTGTCTGAATCATGAATCCTGTGTTACTGTTTTGGCGAAGCTCACCGTTTACATAGCTTCTGATTCCAAGATCTGCAACATTGCCGATCTCATCCTTTGTCACGATACATGGGCCAATGGAAGTCAGCTTGTCAAGGCTCTTTCCAAGATACCACTGCTTATGACGTGTCTGCAAATTGCGCGCACTGAAATCATTAATGATCGTATAGCCAAAGATGAATTTCTCTGCATCCTCTGCCTTTACGCCCTTTGCATCCCTGCCAAGCACAACGCCAAGCTCTGCCTCATAGTCCAAACTGTCCACTAAGCCTTTATAGCTTGGAATCGTCTCCTTATCTCCAGCAGCCTCACTTACACGCTTTGAAAAATAAATAGTGTATGGCTTGTCCTTTGCGAATGCTTCTTTAGAAAATGCACTTGCTTCCTTTGCATGCTCAGAATAATTGATTCCAAGGCACACCACATCCTGTCTCGGACGCACAATCGGTGCTAAAATCTGAATTTCATCTAACGCATAGGCACGCTTACCCTCTCTCTCATTTAAAAGCCTATCCTTTTGCTCATCAGTAATCGTGCACACAAGCTCAGTCATATCAGAAAATTTCATTCCATAATCTTCTATTCTATATAAAAAAGGATCTTTCTCAAAGCCAGCAAAAAGCAGCTGTGTTCCTTCTAATTTTCCTGTATAAAAACGCATTTTTATGCCTTCTTTCTATTACACATTTTCCATGAAAACGCCTCGGCGAATGTTCTTCGCCGAGACGCCTTCGTAGAACTTCCGGGTTACACTCGTTATCTAATCAGCTGTCCCTCAATACCTTCAAAATCAATAGTGCGTGTTGTTCCATCCTTTAGTGTAATGGTTACAGGGCCGTAGCCTCCGCACTTCTTTGTATCTGTATAATGTACTTTTTCAATTGGGAAAATCTCATCGTCTGTGAAATCTTCAAGACTTTCCTTTGTGATAACCTGTGAAATAAGTACATACGGCTGATAGCCATATTTCTTTTCTCTTGCAGTTTTTGCATAAATCACGATAGAGTTTTCTGAATCTGGATTTGTTCCTGTGCTCTTAACAATCTCTAGCTCATCCCATCCATCATAAATTGTCATTGCCATCTGCTTTTCTCTTCCGGTATGATCATGACCCTTTAAGATAATTGCCTTTGCACCATCTGCAGTCTTTTCGATGATCTGTGTTCCATTGTCTGGGAAACCATAAGAGCCAAGTGTCAGGCGAATCGGACAGCTAAACAGACGAAGCTTGTCTGCACGGATAACACCATAAGGCACTGTAAAATCAGCCAGATTCATTGCCTGAATCCAGTGACACTCATTCTCTAAATCATAGTTAAAGAACTGACGGCGATATAACACATCATTTTTAAGACCGTGCCAATATGTTACATTGCCCTTTTTAATTTCATCTGAAACACCATCATAAAGAACATACTGCTGTGCTTCGATATCTGGTGCAACAGCTGACTCCCACGGATACTTGGTGTTAAAGCAAAGCTTTGAATAATTCCACATGCCATGCTCATCTTTTTTATTCTTTACTACTTTTCCAGTACGAAGAATAGTCTCACCATTTGCCTGATGATTTGAGAAGCAAAGTGCCGGTCCATTTAATGATGTAACCTTGGTGCCTTTGCTTCCAAGTGTCTCCCAAGTACCATTATTTTCTGTTGCTGTCCAGAATGGATGATCTGCCGGCAGATGCAGACAAAGAAATGCCTTGCCAAGCCAGAATGGAGATTCTGCACATGAGTAGCCCTGAACAAGAGGTGTAAACTGACCATAAAATCCAAGTGTTGGAACACCCTTAAATAAGAAGTCATCTCTTGTCATAAACTGAAGCAAAGAGCCAGAAGAAATACGTCTTGCTAGACCTGGATCGGCTGTGCTGTTATGAAGCATTAAGTTACCATCAAAAGCGCTTGTTGCTGCGTTACGGTAAATATTGCTTCTGCCCCACATATTGGTGAAGCCATCACGGTCAAAGAAATCCGCATATGTTTCCATCAATTTATTGGAGTGCTCCTCAAACTTTGCTGCGATATACGGCTGCTTCTCATAGCCATACCACAAATTCCATATTGGTGCATAAACATTAAATGCCCAACAGGAATAATAGTCAAATGAATGACCATCTCTGTACCAGCCATCGCCTGCATAATAGGCAAGAATACTCTGTGCATGATCAAGCATGATTTCTTCATCAATCTCGTAGCCTTCCATGTCAAGAAAAGCCATATCGAGCATGTTAAACAGACGCCAGTTCTGCGGAACTGTATTTCCATCTGCATAACCTCTTAAAAATTCAGCGATTACATCCTTTTCTTCCTTTGTGTATGTATCCCAGATCTCCTCCTTGCAAACCCACAGACAAATGACAAGTGCACATGTCTCTACTGTCTGCTGAAAAGCTCTGTTGTAATCGCCAGCCATCTCCTGAAGCTCCTCATAGCGACCTACTGAGACTGGATCGCCCTTTGTACATGCACGAAGTACATGTGACTTGTAATAATCGCGAATGGAATAGCCGCACAGATTCAGGTCTGGATTGTCGTGAATCAGCGGTGCTGCGATAAAGAAGGAACGTGCAAGTCCCTCAAAATACTCTGCCTTAAACTCCCATACAGCGTCAGCGCTGTGCGGGTAAGTTACCTTTGTCTCTTTTCGAGGCATAACAACTGGATCCTCAAAGTTAGCAATGTTTTGAAATACGCCCTCTAATAGATACGTTCCTGCCTCAATCCAAGACTGACGTGTCAGTCCCGTATATGGGCTTACTGTGTAATCCAATGTTTTTGGTACAAATGCCATGATTATTTTCCTCCCATTTTTATTTTTACCAGATAAACAATTCTTCTCCTGTCAGCTTCCAAATTGCTTCTATATAATAATAATCACCGTATACAATCGGGAAGTTATGTTTCTCATCACCGTAAGCTGCAGTGCAGCGTTCTAGCAAATAGTCTGTCTTTATATCATAGCTGCAGCTCTTTTCGTCAAGCGCCTTTAACATGCGAACTGCTGCATCCAGATAAGTTTTCTTTTTCCACTCTTTTGCCACCTTAGACAGCTCAATCAGACCACACGCTGCCACGCTTGCTGCGATATCATCCTCCCAGCTGCAGTCAGACGGCTGACGAAAATCAACAGGAATCAAGCCGCTCTCTGGAATGCAGGAAATAAAGTAATCTGCTACCTTCTCTGCGGTATCCAGATAGCGCTCCTTCTTCGTATGAAGAAAACTTAAAGTAAAGCCATACAACGCCCAGCTCTGACCTCTTGTCCAGGAAGAACCCTTCGCATAGCCCTGACCACCGTAGGAGCGGTTAATGTCACCTGTTACCGGGTCAAACTCAACAATATGTCTCGCAGAGCCATCCTCGCGGATAAATGCCTTAATTGCAGTATCTGCATGCTTTGTTGCGATGTGGTAATATCTCGGATCTCCTGTCTGATCATACGCCCAATATAAAAGCGGAAGATTCATTGTACAGTCGATTATTGCCCATCCATTTCTTCTCGGATCAACATTTCCATTCCATGCAACAATAAAGTTTCCTGCCGGATTAAAGCGTCCTGCCAGGTTAGATGCAGCCATCAGAGCTCTGTTTTCGGACTTTTTGTCACCAGTCAGACGATACTTGGCAACAGACGTCGGCAGCCAGCGAAATCCGCTGTCATGATCCATAACCCAGTAATTATTCAGCGCCGCATCCAGCTTTTCCTCAGTCTCCTCTGCATTTTCACGGTAAATTTCCTCTCCAGTTGCCTTGTAGAGCTGCCACATTATGCCGCCCCAGAAGCCATTTGTCCACCAGCCGATTTTTTCACCAGAGCAATCATTCCACGCACCATTTTCTGCCGTGTATGGAATTTTTCCACGGTTTCGTTTTGCAACCTCAAGCTCCTTTATCTTGATTTTCTGCGCAACCTCCTGCGCCCATTTCTGATAATCCATTTTCGCATCCACCTTTCTGTTTTGCTTAGATCATTGTAACATAGAAGTGCAAAAAATACCATTGCAAAAAGTCCTTTTTCTGGGTACTATAAGTATGTAGTGTTACTGTTCACGAAACTGTGTTACGAAAGCCATTCACCTTAGGGCTTTGCCTTAAATATTGTTTTATCCGTGAACAGTAAATACGTAGTTGCCTTTTTAAAATTTAAGATTGGAGAATTTATATGATTAGACAGATTATACATATTGATGAAGAAAAATGCATTGGCTGTGGCCTTTGTGCAGATGCCTGCCACGAGGGTGCGATTGCGATGGTTAATGGAAAAGCAAAGCTGATGAGGGAGGATTACTGTGATGGTCTTGGCGACTGTCTTCCAGCATGTCCTGCGGACGCGATTTCGTTTGTGACACGTGAGGCGCCTGCATATGATGCGGCTGCTGTGGAAGCTGCTAAGCTAGAAAAAGCTGCGAAAACACCAGCTGCTGCCACTTCCTCCATTATCTCTGGGCTGAAATTAACTGATGCGTCAATTCACACCGGCTGTCCTGGTTCTCGCGCTCAATCTTTTACACAGCAGGCTCCGGCTCATGCCTGCCCGAGCTCTGCTTCACGCGATCTGGATACTGTCGGTTCATCTGCCCTGTCCCAGTGGCCTATTCAGATTAAGCTTGTTCCTGTAAATGCTCCTTATTTTAATGATGCCGATCTTTTAATTGCTGCTGACTGTACAGCTTATTCTTACAGCCGTTTCCATGAGGATTTCATTAAAGGACGAATCACTTTAATTGGATGTCCAAAACTTGATGACGGTGACTATAGTGAAAAGCTGACTGAAATTTTTACATCAAATGAAATTAAAAGCATTCATCTGGTGCGCATGATGGTTCCGTGCTGCGGCGGACTGTCAAAAGCTGTAGCAAACGCAATCGCTGCCTCTGGCAAGCAAATTCCATGCACGATTACCACTATTTCCCCACAGGGTGAAATAATTCGCACAGAAAGGATCTAATTAAATTATGTCTTGTACAAATACACCACTGCACAATGAACTGCTTGGCGCAGTGATCGGCCTCGCCCGTACATGTGCCAACAATCCAAAGACTGATGACACAGACCGCCTTATTTTTACAGCTCTTCGCGTATCTGCAAACAAAAGCGCAAATGAGCAAACACTCGCTGCCATGATTCGCCGCGTAAATGAGGAAAAAGCGATTATCTCTCCAGGCTGCGCGACCTGCACGGCACGCTGCGGCAACACTGATAATTACGATATGTCACTTCTATGGAATGCACCTGATGAGATACGCGAGGCAAAGCTTTCCATCTTGGAAAATGCCCAAGCACTCGCTGAAAAATTAATGCAGACAAAAAGCGAGGAGATTCCCGAAGGAACCATTCCTCGCCTGTATCATGCACTTTTCATGGTAAAGGAAGATTGGGATGCTAAGCCGCTTCAAGAGCTTGCTGAGGATATCGCCTCTCTCTAATTACCACTATTTTATTACTTTACCTCATATACAACACAGCTATGCGGTGCAAGCTCTGCACTTACTGCTGTTTCTGCGCTGTCTACCTTGCCTGTCCACAGCTCTTCTAAGGAAAGTCCTGCGTCTGGCTTGAATAGACATCTGCCGTCTGCCCCGATGATGCTTTCAATATCGGCATTTACAATTTGTACTTCTTCAGACAGGTTAAACAATGCAACATAGGTTTGACCTGTCTTTTCGTTATGTGCAGACCATGCTGCCTGATTGTCGTGTCTTGCGATCTGGTGCGGCTTGCAGTCTGGTGTCAGCATTGAAAGCACCTTTTTGTTTGTTAAAAGACCAAGTGTCCACTCGTCAAGCTTTGTCAGCTCTGCACCGATCATAAGCGGTGAACCAAACAGACACCAAAGTGTCATCATTGTGCGCTGCTCGTCCTTTGTAAAACGTGTGTCACGTTCTTCGCCAAAGCCTTTGCCCAGCTTTCCAATAGGAAGCATATCACAATCTGGATAATTACCTCTTGATACCTGATTCTGCCACAGCTCACAGCGCTCAAACATGTTTTTCAAAAGCTTCCAGTCATCCCAGAAATCATCTGTGATTCTCCACATGTTGGCATTGTTCTCATAGTGCCATGCCTTCTCGATAAGTGCTGGTCCCGGTGACAGAGACAATACAACGCTTCTTCCACACTTTTTGATTGCCTTTGCAAGCATTTCAACCTCATGAGATGCAGAATATGGATTGTGCGGGTAAATATTTGTGTTGCAAATATCATCACATTTGATGAAATCAACTCCCCACTCAGCATACATTTCAAGCAAAGAATCATAATATGCCTGTCCTGCCTCGCAATTTCTCACTCCGTACATATCTGGATTCCAGCCACAGATAGAGCTTGGATCAGCAATTTGGTTTGCACTCCAGTCTGTTTTCTTTACTGCCATATGTGTATGTGCAGCAATTCTTGGAATACCACGCATGATGTGAATACCAAACTTCAAGCCAAGGCTATGTACATAATCTGCAAGTGCCTTAAAGCCCGTACCATCTGCTGATGATGGGAAACGCTCCGGATCTGGCTGTAAGCGTGAATATTCGTCAATTGCCAATTCAGAGTATGGAATATACTGATAAGTATTTCTCTGTGAGCCTGCCTTCTTTGCGTACCACTCAATATCAACTACTACATACTCGTAGCCGGCATCCTTTAAGTGTTCTGCCAAGTAAGCAGCATTTGCTCTTACCTGCTCTTCATTTACTGTCGTGTCATAATAGTCATAGCTGTTCCAGCCCATAGGTGCAATCGGTGCATAATCATTCTTGTTCATGATATCCTCCTTACTATTGTGTATTTTCTTACTTTTTATTATAATCACTTCATGTAAAAATAAAAGAATACAATCTTGATATGAAAGGGTAATTTTTTGATGTACTATACAAAAGGCGTATTTGGTGTATTAAATCTTGAAAGTTTGCCAGATGAACCAATGGTTCTTCTTGACGGCGGAATTGAAATCCGCTATAAGGAAGACTACTTTTTTGATAACAGCTGCCGCTCCAATTATCACGGTTATCTTTTTCAATATACACTGTCTGGGTGTGGTGCTTATGAATCTAATGGCAAAACTATTTTTCTTACTCCTGGCACAGCCTTTTTTGCCGCGATCCCCGAAAAAAGCTGCTATTATCTGCCTGAGAAAACTGATGAACCATGGGAATTTCTCTATCTTCATTTTGATGGAAGCGCTGTTTTTCCTTTTTTTGAAAAGCTTACGCAGCACTGCGGCGGTATTATTTCAATTGACGCGCAGACAAGCTGCATTCAAAAGGCGCTTGCTCTTCATACACGCATGATTAGCGGCGGTCATTTGCAGCCATATGAGGGCGGAGAATTTTTATACGGCTTTCTCTGTGGACTGCTTCGTCATGTTCTCCATCCAGCTGCTTTTCACACTGAAAGCACTGCCAGTCAGGCAGCTCTTTTAATGGAAAAGGAATTTGCGACCATTGGCGGTATTGATGAGGTGGCAAAACGTCTCCATATTTCTTCAGAGCATCTGTCCCGCTCTTTTCACAGCGAATGGGGCATTGCTCCTGTTCAATATTTAAATAGAATGCGTATTCAGTCTGCCATGAATGATCTTCTTGGAAGCAATGACACTATAGAAGTCATTGCTGTCAAAAACGGTTTTGCAAATGGCAACTATTTCGCTAAAGTCTTTCGCCGCTATACAAAAATGACTCCGGGTGAATATCGCTGCAAAAAAACTGGACAAATCCGAACTTTGTCAGTATAATAGTGCACAGGCTATTTGCCTACTGGTTCGAAACCCTCCCAGTATAAAAAACTAGGCTGATGAAGCGTTCTTTTTAAGAGCGCTGTTTTCGCTGTAGTTTTTGAGGTGTTCAAATTCGTGCGAAGGCAGCGCTTTTTTTGCTGGCTTTTGCACAAAAGAAAGGAACAGCTTATTATGCGAAAAAAAGTAATTATCGACTGTGATCCGGGCATCGACGACAGCCTTGCGATCATGCTTGCCCTCTCCTGCGATCAGATTGAGGTGCTTGGAATCACAATTGTCTGTGGAAATTCCCCGACTGAAATGGGGGCAGGCAATGCTGCAAAGGTGCTTCGTCAAATGAATCGCCTTGACATTCCAATTTTTACTGGTGAACGCACACCACTAAAGCGCGACTATGTAAACGCGCTTGACACACACGGCGCTGATGGCTTAGGTGAAAGCTTTCTTGAGCCAGTGGAAAACTTTTCTTTCCACACTGATGCCGTCTCATTTCTTGAGGAAACAATTCTTAACACGCACTGCAGCGTCATCGCACTTGGTCCGATGACAAATCTTGCACGTCTCATCCAGAAAAATCCTGCAGCATTTGCTGCAATTGATGAACTGGTATCGATGGGCGGTGCTTTTAAGAGTCATGGCAATTGTTCTCCTGTTGCTGAGTATAACTACTGGGCAGATCCTGATGCTGCTGCGCTTGTCTATGAGACAGCTGCCAGACAAAAGCGCCTTATCCACATGGTTGGCCTCGATGTGACAAGACAGATTGTTCTTACGCCAGATCTTATCTCTTATTTAAAGCGTCTCGACAGCAAAACTGGCTCATTTGTTGAGGCTATCACGAAATTCTACCTTGATTTTCATTGGGAATGGGAGCATATGATTGGATGCGTCATCAATGATCCGCTTGCTGTTGCCTATTTTGCTGATCATTCACTTTGCAGTGGTTTTGATGCTTACACAGCTGTTGAAACAGGAGGCATAAGCATCGGTCAAACAGTTGTTGACTCTATGAATTTCTATAAAAAGGAATCTAATAGCGTGGTGCTGACACAGACTGATCCTGTCCGTTTCTTTACCTTCTTTTTCTCGCGCCTGCTTAATAAGGCTCCTGATGAGCTTGATCTTCTATCCGATATGGTGCGAAGTCCAAAGCAGATACGCGTCAATTCGTAGCTTATATGATTTTATCAAATTAATATAATCAAAACTGTAATACAAAAACTTATATAAAAAAGAGGTATTTGAAATGGAAAATAATAATAATAAAAGAAAACTTGGAACTTATCAGATTTGTTTGATTGCACTGGCAATTGTTATGAATGTAATCGGCGGACAGATTGCGCTTGCTCTTCGTCTTCCAATTTATTTAGACAGCATCGGAACCATCATGATCGGTGCCATGCTTGGACCATGGTGCGGCTTAATCCCTGGTCTGCTTGGTGGTCTGATCATGGCTTTTACTGGTGATATTTACTCACTGTATTTTGCACCTGTCGGCATGATCATTGGTTTTATGAGCGGTCTTGCTCATACAGGTTTTTCAGGTCTTCGCGGCGGTGCTAAGCTTCAGCGCATTTTGTCACTCGGTCATATAAGTACCGTTAAGGATGCCGCAATCATGATAGGACGTGCCTTTGTGATCTCTCTTCCAGGAACAGTTGTCAGCGCTTTTATCTGCACAGTTCTTTTTGGCGGAGTGACCTCATCTGGCTCTGCAATTCTTGTTCAGTTTCTGGCTGCAAAGACACCGCTTGGACTGACAGCAAGCATCGTTCTTGTTCAGTTTTTAACTGATTTTTGTGACCGCGCAGTAAGTCTTGCGCTTGTCATGGCAATGGTTCGCGTGCTTCCTGTTTCTATTAAGCAGCGCCTTGCCGCGAATTAATGTAATATACGGGTAACTATTCAGAACCCCATTCGCAAAATCGCATCTTCGATGCTTCTATTTTGCTCATGTGGTTACCTCGCCATATAAAATTGCTATTCTGTCTGAATGCAAGCATTCACAGAAAGCAATTTTGCATGGCTCTGAATAGTTACATATAAGGAGAAATTTATGGGAATCCCTGTTGAACGCTACAGTAAAATTACTGATAAAAATAACCGTGAAATTTGTCTGCTGCGTGCTTTTCCATGTGCTTGGGGAAAATGCACATTTTGTGATTATATCGAAGACAACGGACATGATGAAGCAGCTATGATTTCATTAAATAAAAGCATTTTAGATCAAGTCACCGGCGAATTTGGTGTTTTAGAGGTCATCAATTCAGGAAGCTGCTTTGAACTTCCAAAGCAGACACTTGATGATATTGAAAATGTAATAAAAACAAAAAACATCCATAAGCTCTTTTTTGAATCGCACTGGATGTATAGAAAGCACCTCGCTGCAATGCGAAGCCGCATGCCAGTGCCAATCATTTTTAAGATTGGCGTAGAGACATTTGACCGCGATTTTCGTGAGCATGTTCTTAATAAGCATGCCGACTTTCAGTCACCTGAAGAGGTAGCCAAATATTTTGACTCTCCATGTCTTATGGTCGGCATAAAGGGGCAGACAAAGGAAATGATCGCGCACGACATTGACTGCCTAAAGCGCTATTTTAAGCTTGGAACAGTAAATGTATACAACAATAATACTACACCAATCAAACGTGATGAAGAGCTTGTTCGCTGGTTTATGAAGGAATATAACTGGCTGCTTGACGATCCTTCTGTTGAAGTATTATACGATATCACTGATTTCGGTGTTGGGTGATTTCCCACATTGCTAGTCCGGCTGCGACTGCTACATTAAGAGAATCGACTCCGTTCATCATTGGAATTTTAGCTACATAATCAGCTGCATTGATTGTGGACTCTGCAAGTCCCTGTCCTTCGTTTCCCATGATGATTGCGAGTCGATCTTTTTGTTTTAAAACCGGATCATCAATTCGAATATTATCTGAACGAAGTGCCATTGCAACTGTCTGAAAGCCTTCCTCCTTCAGCCATCCAATGCCCTCTTCCTTCCATTTTGCCTCACTGCTTCCAATATAAGCCCATGGAACAAGAAGTGCATTTCCTACACTTACACGCATTGCACGGCGATAAAACGGATCTACACAGGCTGGTGACAATAATACAGCGTCTATGCCAAATGCTGCGGCACTTCTAAAGATTGCACCGATGTTTGTTGGATTTTCTACATCCTCAAGCACAACAATACGCTTTGCATTTTCAAGCACTTTTTTATAATCAAAATTTTCTTTTCTTCGCATCGCGCATGAAATTCCACCTGTCAATACATAGCCAAACTCTCTTTTGGCATCCTCTGGATCTACTATGTAAATAGGTGCCTCTCCCACACGATCTAAAATCTCATCGTTTTCCATTTTTTCAGTACAGACAACACTTAGCGGCTCGTAGCCTTTGCGAAGAGCAATATCAATAACATTTTTGCTTTCTGCAATAAAAATACCTGGCTCTGGCTCATAATAACGAAGAAGATGCACTTCTTTATTTCCAACATACCATTCTAATTCTTGAAGCTGTGCTGATGAAGCCTTGATTATATTTTTTTTATTTCTCATATACATACCTCTGCTTACTGCTATTTATTCTCTGTCTAATAATAGCAGATCTTCCTCTCTTGCGTAAAGCACTTTTGGCACTCCCACAGAAGGATTCCAGTCACTTTTACTGATCTTCCACTGCAGCCACTCACAGTTCTCATCTTTTCTAAATGAAATATTCCACTCAAATGGATCCTCTAATATCCTGTATTCGCCAACTGTCAATTCAGTTATACGACCTTCTTTTGGCTTTTTTTGCATCAGATAATGAGCCCTGATTCCAACAGTATGCGCCGTAAGTGCTTCCTTTGATACATCAAACGCCACACCCCATTCTGCTGCCCAAAGTTTACCGAAGGATTTATCTTTCATCGGTGTTTCTGTCGGCTCTAAATCCTTTACCAGTTCCACGCTGCAAATATTTTTACAGCCTGACAAGAGAGCTGCTGTTTTTGTCTTTGGATTCTTAAAAAATTCCTTTACCGGTTCAATCACTTCCATCTTTCCCTGATTGATACAGCTTACAGTATCACAAAGGCGATACACTTCATCTCTGCTGTGCGATACAAACAAGGCTGGCTTTTGAATATCTTTTAACAAATCCATCATCTGCTGCTCCATCTTCCACTTAAGATAGCTGTCTAATGCGGCAAATGGTTCATCTAAAAGAAGAAGCTCTGGCTCTGCCGCTAACATACGCGCCATCGCGACGCGCTGCTTTTGACCTCCTGAGAGCTCATCTGGCATGTGTGTTTCAAGACCTGTCAGCTGAAAAGCTGTTATATACTCCTGTACCTTTTTTTTATCTGGTTTTCTGCCCATTCCTGCCTGTATATTCTGTACCACATTCATGTTAGGAAATAATGCATAGTCCTGAAACATATATCCGACTTTTCTTTTTTGCGGCGGCAAATTTATCTTTTTTCTCGAATCAAACAGCACTCTGTCATTTAAAACAATTCGTCCTTCGTCAGGACGCTCAATACCTGCAATGCATTTTAATGTCATACTTTTTCCGCATCCAGATGCACCCAAAATTGCAAATACTCCGCCATCCATGCAAAAGTCCACATCCAGCAAAAAATTTCCCAGTTTCTTTTTTATCGTTACCTGCAACATATCTATCTTTTGCCCCTATCATTACCATTGTTTTTTCTGTTTGTTTTTTCCTAATCCTAAAAGATTCATTAACAGCACAACGATAAATGCAATCACCATGATCACCATTACCCAAAAGCCGGCTGTCTTGTAATCTCCATTTTGAATTACCATCGCAATTTTCTGAGAAATCGTTCCTGTCTTTTTCGGAATATTTCCTGCAAGCATAGATGTAGCTCCATACTCTCCCATGGCTCTTGCAAATGTCAAAATCGTTCCAGAAAGTATTCCTGGACGCGCCGATGGAATCACAACCTTCCAGAAAATTTTCATTTCCGACATACCAAGTGTTCTGGCTGCATAGATTAAATTTGCATCTACCTGCTCAAATGCTGCTCTGGCATTTCTATACATAAGAGGAAAAGCAATCACAGTTGCTGCAAGCACGCAGCCAAGCCAAGTCTGTACGACCTTAATTCCACAGCCTTCATAAAGCGCAGCACCAAATGGACGGCGCAGGCTAAAAATCAGTAAAAGAAAAAAACCGGCTACCGTTGGCGGCAGTACCATTGGCAGTGTAAGAATACCATCCAATACTGCTTTTGTTTTAGGTCCTACTTTTATTACCTGTCTTGCTGCAAAGATCCCGCCCAAAAAAGAAAGAATGGTTGCCACCACTCCAGTCTTTAATGAGATCAGCAAAGGACTCCAATCAAGCCCTCTCATAAATTCCATCAATTCTTCCATTGTGCCACCATTATTTCCATCAATTTAGTAAGAGTACCACGTCCACAGAAGCAATGCACCAAATGAACATGGAAATTTACTTTTAATCTTCTACATCAGTATCGAAATAATACTTCTGGAAAATTTCTTTTGCATCATCTGTAATTAAGAAATCGACAAATTCCTTTGCTGTGGATGCCTCAAGCTCATCTGCCTCTGAATTTTGAATTTGTGCTACCGGATAAATAACATCTCCTGTCAGATCATAAGGAATCTTCTCTAAAATCTCAATACGATCTTCTAATCCATATGTATCGGAATAATATACTGTTCCTACCTCATTTGATCCCTCTGCCACTGCTGACGTAACAACACCTACATTTGCACATTCATTGATTTCCACACCGCCAAGTGCTTCTGAAATGTCTGTTGTTGAAATCTTTGATACGTCATCTGCCTTTTCTAACATTCCTGAATTTACCATTGCCTGACGTGTATATTTTCCAACAGGAACTGAGCCATCTGCAAGCGCAATGCTGCCAGCCTTTTCAATATCCTTAAGACCTGTTACCTTGGTGTTGCTTCCCTTGTAAGTTACCACACAAACCTGATTGTTTACAACATTGTGACGTGTTCCATCTACCACAAGACCATCTGTCTCATCAAGCTGATTCATCTGCTTAACTGCTGCTGAGAAAAATACGTCACAAGCTGCGCCTTCTTCAATCTGAACCATCAAAGTTCCTGAGCTGTCATAGCTTCCCTGTACACTTACATTTTCGTGTGTTTTCTGAAACTCTGCGATCAGTTCCTCCATTACCTGATTCAGACTCTTAGCTGCAAATACAGTGATTGTAACTTCTTCTTTTTTGTCTGATGCCTTAGAACCACATCCTGCAAATATGGATGCCGCTAAAATAGTTGTCAGTATTATTCCTGCATGTTTCTTTCTCATTTTTTTCTTCTTACTCCCGCTTTTTCTGCTCTAATTTGTATCAGCTGTGCCGCAATACTGATAGCTATCTCTGCCGGTGTCTCACTTGCAATGTCTATTCCGATTGGTGCATGTACACGATCAAGTTCTTCATTGGTGAAGCCTTCTGCCAGTAGTTTTTCTCTGACGTACTGAGTCTTTCGTTTGCTTCCCACTACGCCTATATAAGAAGCAGGTGTGCGCAGCGCAAACCGCTCAACATCCGCATCACATCTATGTCCTCTTGTAACAACTACAAGATAATCTTCCTTTTTTACTTCCAAAATATCAGAAAGCAAAGTAAAATCAACAGTTTTTGTCTCCTGTACGCCTGGGAATAAATTAGGGGCTGTGTACTCCTCTCTGTCATCCATTACCATGCACCAAAAGCCCAAATGACTGAGTACTGGAACAAGCTCCTGTGCAAGATGACCCCCTCCGAAAATATAAACCTTTCCATCAAAGTTAAATTCTTCGGCATAAATCTTTTGAGTTTCATCATTCTCGTATTTTTCAAGTATTCGGCAATGACCTCGTCCCTCCTCAAGATGAGACTCTATTTTAGGATATCCTTTTGAAAATGGAAGTAGCAGCCAATATGACTTTTTCTCTTCTTCCATCTTTAATGCTTCCTTTAAAAAAGATGCAATCTTTGTATCCTGACTTTTCACGCTGTAAAATAAAACCTTTACTTTACCTCCGCAGACCATTCCAAGGCCGCCATTTTCTCCTGTTCCCAAGTCAAAATCCTCGACAAAATGAGCATCCTTTCCAGCAATCGTCATTGCTTTTTTTACGGCCTGATATTCCAGATTTCCGCCGCCGATTGTTCCATAAATTCTGCCTGTCTGATCTGCCGCCATATAGGCTCCAGTCGTGCGCGGAATTGAACCATTTCCTTCCACAATAGTGACCAGAACGGTATCACAATTTTGATTCCAGCGATCTAATAACAATTGATAAAGTGTTTTCATATATAACGTTTCCTCCAATTGTTTTTTGCATCTTTTGTAACTATTCAGAACCCCATTCGCAAAATCGCATCTTCGATGCTTCTATTTTGCTCATGTGGTTATCTCGCCATATAAAATTGCTATTCTGTCTGAATGCAAGCATTCACAGAAAGCAATTTTGCATGGCTCTGAATAGTTACATCTTTTCAAAAATGTCGCCTTTTTTGATTTTTCCACCCTTAATTACAACAGCAAATACGCCCTCTCGCGGCATAATGCACTCGCCCATTCTCTTATAAATTTCACAGTGGCTGTGACATTCTTTTCCAATCTGAGTCATCTCTAAAATAACATCGCCGCATTGAAATCGTGTTCCCACTGGAAGATTTCGAAAATCATAGCCTTCTACGATCAGGTTTTCTCCAAAAGCTCCAAGTCCAATCTGTGCTCCTTTTTTTCTAAATTCCTCTATTTTTTCATATGACAGAAGGCTCACCTGTCTGTGCCAGTGACCTGCATGTGCATCTTTCTCAATTCCCCAGTCCTTCACAAAAACTGCTTCTTCAATTTCATGTTTTGCCGTACCACGCTTTTCGCTGATACAGATTCCTTTAATAACTCCCACTTTTGTTGTTCCTTTCCTGTTGCGCTGCATTCTTTTGACTTTGTCGGGTGCTACCCACCAATTTTGACCATCTCGTTGATTTCAGTCATCTCCTCTGGATGCTCAAAGCAATGGGCTGCCGGCTTTTTATAAATAGCTGCTCTCATTGCAGTTGTTAGTTTCTCATTTAGCGCTTTTTGTATATTTTTTTCGTTTTGCCCAGTTTCTTCTCCTCGCAGAATCTGACGCAGATCAATTCCTTTATCATAGCAAAGACACAGCTTTAAATACCCCTGTGCCGTCAATCTAACTCTGTTGCAGCTTTCACAAAACTTTCCATGAATTGCACTTATAAAGCCAACTGGAATTGTTAATTTAGAAAACTTATAATACACTGCCGGGCCGCTTCCTATTGGGACTTCTTTTGTATGTAATGTCTGAACCATGTGTGATATCTGTTCTGATATCTGTTTTTTTTGATTTGCTTGATACGTGATCATTTCTGATTTTCCAAACTCATCTTCAAGACATGCTCTCAGTTCATCATTACTTCTTCCTACATACTGTTTTCCATAGCCAACCGGCATCATCTCAATAAAACGAAGCGGTATTTTTTCCTGCTGTGCATACAAAACAAGAGAAATAGGATTTAGCTCTTTTCGATTGACTGCATTGATTTTCACAGGCAGCCCAATTTCTTTTGCCGCCTGTATCCCATCAAGTACTTCTTTTAAATTTTGCCTTCCTGCAAGTGATGCAAATTCTTCAAAATCAAGGGTATCCAGACTCACATTTAATCCGTCTAGTCCCGCTTCCTTTAATGAAGCAGCATAAGTTCTAAGTAAAACTCCATTCGTGGTCATTGTGATCGTTTCTACGCCTGGAATTGCCCTAATCCCTCGAATGAGATCTGCACAGCCTTTTCGCACTAACGGCTCACCACCTGTAATTCTGACATGTGTAATGCCAAGACTGACACCAGCCTTTACAATCTCCCAGATTTCCTCAAATGTAAGAATATTTTTCATTCCTACATCTGTAACTTCGTCTGGCATGCAATACTTACAGCGCAGGTTACATCGATCTGTGATTGAAATACGCAAGTAAGTAATATTTCTTCCATATTGATCCAGCATGCTGCTTACCAGCCTTTTCCAAAACCGCAATTAGGATAAGTACAAACTGGACAGTTTAAGCATAGTCCGCCCTCTCCAAGTAATGCCAGTTCCTCTGCCGTGATAAAATCATCCGCTAACAAGCGCGGCAGTGCCAGATCAAAAATCGTTCTTTTTGCATACATAACACAACCCGGCAGTCCCACAATCGGAATCGTTTTATCCTTATATTCATAATAAGATACTAAAAACATTGCTCCCGGAAGAACTGGTGCACCGTAAGAAACAATTCTTGCCCCGGTATTTTTGATGGCAAGCGGTGTTTTGTCATCTGGATCTACGCTCATGCCGCCTGTGCATAAAACAATCTCAGCTCCCTGTTCTATAGCACTAAGACAGCCCTTAGTAATTGCCTCATGGTCATCATCATAAATCTCATGGAAGATCACCTCACTGCCATATTCCTTTAATTTTTCTACTAGAACTGGCGTAAATTTATCCTGAATGCGTCCGTGATAAACTTCACTTCCTGTTGTTAAAATCGCAGCTTTTTTTGGCTGCAGCGGCTTTATTTCCAAAATGGACCCGTCATTACAAATCTCTTTTGCGCGCTCCATTTTTTCTTTTTCAATCACAAGCGGAATGATTCTCGTCCCAGCTAACTTATCACCTTTCTTTACAAAAGTGTTGCCATGACGTGTCGCAATCATCATTTCTCCCAGACTATTGACTTTCCTTAGCTTCTCGCGATCAACTTTAAAAAGACCGTCACAATCCGCAATAAGCTCTATTTTTCCTTCCTTTACATCAGATGGATGCATATGCTCGTTTTGGCACATCTCATAAAGAATTTGCGCTGCCTCATTTTCGTGCAGCATATGCTCGTCTTTTTCCCAAATATATATATGTTCCTTTCCAACACTTAAAAGAACCGGAATATCCTCCTTTGTGATTATGTGACCCTTTCGAAATACCGCATCTTTTGTCACACCTGGAATAATCTGCGTGATATCATGGCACAATACCTGTCCCACAGCTTCTTCTGTTTTCATTAGTTTCATAATATTTTCCTTACTTTCTTTGTTTACTCTAATGTTTCGCAGATAACTTCTAAAACGCTTCCTGCAATGCATCTTGCCTTATCTGAAATCGTAAAGCAATTTGCCAATTCTTCTTTTCTTGGGTCGATATCAGCAATCTTAAAGCCTTTTGTGACTGGATAATTGTCTCGAATAAGTCCACGAAGAAGACCGTCAATCGTTGCTGTCACCTCTGTTCTTTTTATATCTGCGATGCTTTCGTTTTCTTTGTCTGATGCTTCAATTACAGCTATCACCTGACCTTTTTCTACAATATCGCCAATTTTACTCTTATTTTTTAATATGCCATCTGCCGGTGCATGAATGACACGCTCTGCTCCGTAGCCTCCGATTATGCCGGGTATTCCCGTATTTGGATATGCACTTCCTTCGCGAATCACCCGGCCCAAATTGTGACCACGCTTTGTCTCAATTACAACATCCACATCGACACCTGCAGTAAAGCCAGGACCAAGTGCAATAGTAAGTGGTGCCATGTTTTTGTTAGTTCCGAGATTACGCTTTGCAAGAATCGCATCGACTATGACTTTTGGCTGCATTGAAGCAATGCTTTCGCCCTTTGGGTCAACCATTACTGGTACTTTGCCGTTTTTCCATGCATCAATCATCTGTTTTTCATCTTCTACACGAACTGCCTCCACACCTTCCACACAGGCACTTTTGCTATAAACAGCCTCGCTTAATGCGACTTGTCTCCTAATGGCAGCCGGATGATCCGTTTCCAGCACCAATAAACGAAATCCACTCTTTTTTAATCTATGAATCGTTCCCGTTGCCAGATCACCAGCACCGCGCACTATAATTAGATCACTTTTTTTCATCGGAAATTTCCTTTCACTTTTTATAAATCCAAAATATACTCTGCCTCCCAGTGATACCCAGCTGCCTGTAACGTTTCTAACACTTTTTCTCTTTCTTTTGGGTCAGCTTTCCAGCAAAGACCACATCCTGCTGTGATTTCCCGTGGAATCGGGATCAGTCGACCCGGCAATTTTTGCTCTATTCCAAATTTATCAGCTGCCATTGCCTGCGTAGTACTTTCAAATGTTAAAATCCAGGTTTTCTTTTTTATTCTCATATCAGATTGACTCTCCCATTATTCCAGCAGCTGTGACAACTTTTTAATCGCATTTGCTGTTCTGTCAATTTCTTCCTCTGTATTTTTATGAGACACAGATATTCTAACAGCTCCCTGCATTTTTGTGCCCAATGTCTCGTGCATGAGCGGCGCACAATGAGCACCTGAACGGACAGCAATTTCTTCCTCTTCAAAAAGCCAGTCTGCAACATAAGCAGAATCTTCATCTCCCATGTTAAATGAAAGAATCCCCACTCTCTGGCTGCTGTCTGGATTTCCATACAGTTGGATGTTCGGCAGATCACGAATCTGATCCTCTAATCGTTTTATAAGCGATCTTTCTTTTTTTATAATCGCTTCTGTGCCAATCTCACTCAAATAGTTCAGCGCACCGCCAAGGCCAGCAATTCCATGTACATTTAATGTGCCGGCTTCAAGGTGCTCTGGCATTGCCTTTGGATGATCATGATCAAAGCTGTGAATACCACTTCCTCCGACCTTTAAGGGATTTATTTTTACTCCTTGCCGAACATAAAGTCCGCCTGTTCCCTGCGGTCCCATCAGACCCTTATGTCCTGTAAAGCAAAGGACATCGATCCCCATTTTCTGCACATCAATCGGCAAAATTCCTGCTGTCTGAGAGGCATCTGCAATAAGAAGGATATCTTTATGTGATATTTCTTTTTTTATGCATTCTAGATACGTGATATTTCCTGTAAGATTCGATGCATGTGTCACAATAACTGCTTTTGTATTTTCTTTTATCAGTGCTGGAAGCTTGTCGTAGTCTAATATTCCCTGTTCATCTGCAGATAAAAAGCTTACTTCTACTCCCTGCTTTTGCAGGCGATAAAGTGGACGCAGCACCGAATTATGTTCACACACTGTTGTAATCACATGATCGCCTTTTTGAAATAATCCTAAAATCGCTGTATTTAAGGCTTCGGTTGCATTTGATGTAAATGCAATGCAGTCAGCACTCTCTGCGTTAAAAAGCTGTGCTAACTGCTCTCTAACCTGATAAACGCATCTTCCTGCCTGCAGCGTGGCATCATGCGCACCACGCCCAGGATTGCCCATCGTATGTAGGGCTCTAATAATTTCTTCTTCTACTTCTTTTGGCTTTTGCAGAGAAGTTGCTGCATTATCCAGATAAATCATGGTTTTATAATCCTGTCTGCTTTGCTCATTCGCTCTGCTATATCATACATATTTGTAACTTCTCCAACCTGAAGCCTTTCTGTCAGTCCATAAAAATTCAGACATGTACCACATGTGCGAATCTCCACCCCCTGTGCTTCTAAGCTTTTCAGATCTTCTAATGATTCTGAACCCTCGCACGTTAAAAATGCACCGCCATTATAAAAAAGTATCTGATCTGGCAGCTCATCCTGCTGTGTCAGCGCATAAATAAAGCCCTTTAATAACGTTGCGCCCAACTGCTCATTTGGGCCTCCCATAGTTTTAGAAGAAATAACAACAAGACTAGTCTTCTTTGCTGGTGCACATGGAATACATTCTTCTGTATTCTTTGCAGTTTCACTATCAGGTTTTTGTGTTGTTTGTCCATCTGTCTCTCCAACTGTCAGCGTTACACGATATTCCTGATCTTTTATCTTTTTAGACTCACATCCATATCCTTTTTGCTGCGCCATTTTTGTTAAATTCTGTACAGCAATTTCATTATCAACTAATACCTCTACCACACCTATTCCATTTAATTCTTTAATTGCCTCTTTTGCCTTCACTAATGGAATCGGGCAGATATCGCCAATTGCATTTACTTCTTTTTTCATAATGTTTTTTCTCCTGTTTTCGCTATTTTTTCTTATGATCAATTACAAAAATTTCTGATTTTTTTTGTTCTGTCACTTCTCCTACGATAGCAGCTGGAAGACCTGCTATTTGCAGCTTTTCACATAAGTCATCTGCCTGTGCTTTTGGTACAGCAAACAATAAACCGCCTGACGTTTGTGGATCATACAGCACTTCTTCCATTCCAAATGATATATCCTCAAACTTCACATATCCTTCGAGATGGTTTCTATTTTTTTGACCTGCTGCAGTCAATAAAAATTCTTCAGCGCATTCCATTGCACCATCAAATACTGGAACCTGATCAGCATAGATTACACTCGAGAGCCTTCCATCCATCATCTCATGAAGATGGCCTAAAAACCCAAAGCCTGTCACATCTGTACAGGCATGTATGCAAAAATTTCTTGCAATCTCAGATGCTGTGCGGTTAAGTGTTGTCATAGAAGCAATCACCTGCTCCATGGCTCCCTCAGGTGCTTGTTTTACACGGTTTGCCGCACATATAATTCCTACACCCAGCCTTTTTGTTAAGATCAGTTTGTCTCCAGACTTAGCGCCATTATTTTTCCAGATTTTTTCTGGATCAACTACACCTGTAACTGACAATCCATATTTGACGTCACTGTCAGCAATTGAATGGCCGCCGGCTAGACTTCCGCCTGCCTCCTGCACCTTTTCTGCACCGCCCTGAAGAATCTTTCCAAGTATATTTAAATCCATTGATTCAGGAAAGCAGACGATATTTAGTGCAGTTTTTACATCACCGCCCATAGCATATATATCACTTAAGGCATTTGTTGCTGCTATCTGTCCAAACAGGTAAGGATCTTCCACCATAGGTGGGAAAAAATCTAGCGTCTGCACAAATGCCTGATAATCATTAAGCTTATAAACTGCCGCATCATCACTGCTGTCATAGCCTACAAGCAGATTTTCATCTTTTTGTCCTTTTGGAAGGCGCTCCAAAATATGCTCCAGCACACCAGCTCCAAGCTTTGCCGTACAGCCGCCGCTTTTGCAAAATATAATTTCTTTTTCACTCATATTGGCACACTTTCTTTATTTTCTGGCACATTCAAATGATGTTCCTAAAAGAATATCAAGTCCATGAGACATTGAATCCAATATATAAGTAAGACTCTCCTCAACTGCCTTTGGGCTTCCCGGCAGATTCACAATAAGCGTCTGCTTACGAATAACACTAGCTCCACGGCTTAGCATGGCGCGCGGTGTGATAGTTAAGCTATAGGCGCGTATTGCCTCTGCAATTCCCGGTGCATTGCGATCAGCCACAGCAAGCGTTGCCTCTGGTGTCACATCTCTTTTAGAAAAACCAGTGCCGCCTGTTGTCAGTACAAGAGCACATTGTTCTTCGTCTGCTAATCGACAAAGCTCTTTTTCGATTGCTTTTTGATCATCCGGTAAAATGCAATATGATACCACTTCATACTTTTCTGTAGGAAGAAGTGACTTGATCTTTGGACCGCTTAAATCCTCTCGCTCGCCTTTAAAACCTTTATCACTAAGAGTTACAATTCCTACTCTATATTTTTGATTATGTTTTTTTTGTTCCATTGCAGTGCCTTTCTAATTTGCTTTATAATGACCGCTTTTGCCGCCAGATTTTTCCACTAGATGAATCCCTGATATTTCCATGCCGCGATCCATAGCTTTGCACATATCATAAATTGTCAGCAGCGCAACACTAACGCCCGTCATAGCTTCCATCTCCACACCTGTTTTTCCGATACAGGAGGTCTTACATGTTGCCTTAATTTGGCGATGCTTTTCATCTAACTCAAAAGAAATCTCGCAGTCTGTCAATGCAATAATGTGGCATAAAGGAATCAGCTCTGAATTTTTTTTCGCCCCCATAATGCCTGCAATTCTGGCTATTCCAAGCACATCACCTTTTTTTGCCGTATGATTAGTAATAGCCTGAAAAACATCCTCATTCACGGTGATTGTTCCCGTAGCAACAGCTACCCGATATGTATCTGCCTTTTCATGCACATCCACCATCACGGCATTTCCTTTTTGATCAAAATGTGTAAATCCATTCATCATTTATCTCCTAAAAAAATGGTTTATAGTCTATTGATTAGTTTGCCATATTCACTGCAGTTTTGCAAATACTATTTTTTCTATAGTTTCACTATTCTGTCCAGTTGAATTGATTAATATTTCCCCAATCTGTTCTGCACTTTCTCGCACAATCCTGTCATCACACTGGTTTAAGACGGCAATGTATCTTCTGTCTCCTACATCTTTTCGCAGCCCCTGATTAGATAACAAAATCGCTGCCATATCTTTTTCTGTCAATAAATGATTTTCATCGGCTAACAATAGCTTTTTTGCTTTTTCCAGTCGAAAACAACACTCTTTAAGTGAACGCCCTAAGGCTGAAAGCCCCAAAACAGCCACAACTATATCTGACTCTGGCAAAAGTACAGGCTCATGGTCAGCTGGCACTTTACACGGCAAAAGCTTTGAGCCATCAGCCTCAATAAGTACAAGATCAGAAAGTTCCATTGCCTGTCTCATCCAGTCAATCTCTGGCATCTTTAACTTTTGCGGATCTTTTTCCTCAGTTACTCCAATCACCGCCCAATGTCCCATCTTCCAAATCTCATTAAGCTGCTTTTTGTTATCTGCTAAAAATTCATCCTGCGGTCTGAAAATATGAGTTGTAGTCGTCACAAGCACTTTTTTTCCCTGATTGCTGCTCCACTTTGCAATTGCGTCAATAAGAGAACTTTTTCCTCCTGCTCCAACAAACGAAACAATATGTTTTCCTTCGGCCAGAAAGGTAAAAGCAGTCTTTATTGATACTTCTTGGATTTTTTTTTGCTTTATATTCGATTTACAATATTGATAAAATCCACTCTTGCTCCTTGCAATCGCCGCAAAACTTTCTGCTGATGGATTAACATAATATCCCATTCTGCTGACACTCCTTCCCTCTCAATATCATGTGTTATTCCTTAAAATACTCATTTTTACTCAATAAAATCATTATACCATGCATTCTGCCACTTGTCATTGAATTCATAGTCCAATGTGACCGAATGATCAATAACAAGTGGCAGTATAGCTGACGAAATTTTAATTATCTTTTGGTTTCATGATACTCCGATTTTTCCACATCCTCTGGCACAAAGGAAATCAGAATATTTCTTCGATGGACAAGCGTTCCGCGCATACCCAGTTCAAATTTTCCTGCCTGCTTAGCCGATACACTCAGTTCAATATGTGTATCATCCTGCAAGCGAAACTCTACATGGTAGCGCCCAGATGAGCCTGGACTAACAACTCCGTTTTTCGTTATATATTGAGACGGATTAAAAAGATCAATATTCTCTATCTTTTCTACGACTGCTCCATATTCTATTTCTTTACCAAACAGGAAGCGACCTGCTTTTGTGCCTTCTTTTAATTTTACTGAGCGATTTAAGAACCACAATGCTGCAGCAATCACTATAGTTGCGGCCAAGGTCCACGCTGCTATCACCCACAAAAATGTACTTTTCAGGTGGAATAGAACCCGATACCCCTCTAAATTTAGGCTGCGCCTTGTCCTGTCAACCGTAAAGCTGACTACCATTCGAGACGTGCTTTTAGTATTCCCCTTCGCACTACTTATACCTGAAATTGCAAGCTGGTACTCATTCGTCGTATCACATCTGAGTGACTGAAACTCCTGCGTCTCCTCTGAATAAAGTACTGCATTCGCCTGTGAGACCTCATATTGCTTCCAGTTATCCACAATCTCGATTTCACTGCATCCATATTGAACTGCCTTATCGGGCAGATCAACTGCAAGCACTGCTAATACCTTATCTTGATTTGTGGTATACACAAAATATACCGCTGTTTCAATAGATACTGACTGCTGCTCACTGTCCCCTTTTGTCAGAAGAATCGTTTCCGGCTGCTGGTCCATCTTTTGGATTTCCTGAATGTCCTGCTCCTCCACTCCAATATGAGAAAGGTATGCCTGTAACAGAAGCTCTTTTTCCTCATCTCCATTATTCTCATTATTTTGAGAATCACTTCCATCACCAAGAGATACTGGAGTTTTTTGGCTTTGTCTGTCCATTCTTACAATGCCAAAGGAAGCGCACAGCATTGCAACACCAATCACGCCAAGAATTATCGCTGCAACTGCACACCCTGTTACTTGGTTGAGCCATCGCTGTCGTCTCTGTCTCCTAATTTGTTTTTGTTTTGCCTCTGCCTCGTCTGAAATTGCATATTTTTCGACTAAGCGATCATCGATGCCATCCATAAGTTTTAAAAAATCTTCTTTCTTCATAAGTGGTACCCCCTTTCTGAGAGATACTGCTTTAACTGCTTGCGCACACGGTTTAAATTTACCGAAACTGCATTTTCGGTAATGCCATGATATCGTGCAATGCTTTTAATTGACTCCAGATAAAAATATCGTTGAACAAACATGCCTTGTTCACGAGCGGAAAGTCCATGCAAAAATCGGTTAATTTCTTTTTTGAGTTCCTCTGCGAGTACCGCGTCCTCTGGCTGCTCCTGCCCCGACACACATTCCCCCAACTCATCCAATGCAAACATTGCTTCCGGTCGAATCCGTTTTCCTGCCCGATCCCAATTCCAACGGTTGAGAGAAAGATTACGAACAATTTTTCCGAAAAATGCTTTTAAACACAATGGGCGCTGCGGAGGAATTGCGTTCCACGCCTGATACCAGGTATCATTCATACACTCTTCAACATCTTCCTTATTTGCCAGTATATTATGGGAAATTCGCCGGCAATACGCACCGTATCGAATGTTGGACTCTATTACTGCTTGCTCTTTTCGCTCCCAGAATAGCTCTGTGATTTCCTGATCACGCATAAAAATCCCTCCTCTCGCTATGTTTTCCGTTATCGATCCACCATCACCGGACTCTAGAATGCTAACATGCATTTCTACTTATTTTCTTTCCTTTAAAGACGTCTTCACCTATATAGACAAGAATTTTTTTATTATATTACAAAAATTTGAAAGAATTTCAATGTCAATCACATTTTTTATAATACCTTGTCTTACGTGTCTTTAGATGCGCTTTGTAATTCCTACAGAGTTAGACGCTGCTTATAATTGTTATTATATATTTTTCTGGCAAATAGTTAAAGTGGAAATTTTAAAAAAGAGACCCCTACAAAGCTTTTACAGCCCTGCAGAGGTCTCTATATTTTAAATCTTGTATTGCTAGTTGCTTACGCTCTCAGCTCTACGCCGTACTCCTCATTTAACTTTGCACAGATCTTGTCAACAAACTTCTGAACGCGTGCATCGTCAAATGCCTCATCCTTTGGAACGAATGTGATGGAGAATGCCATACTCTTCTTTCCTTCCGGAATCTGGCCGCCCTCGTAGATATCGAACAGCTTGATTTCCTTTACATACTTATTTTCCTTGCGGATGCAGTCCTCGATCTCTCCACATGTGATTGCCTTATCCATTACGAATGCAAGGTCACGCTTCTCTTCTGCAAACTTTGGCAGCGGAATGAAGGTTCTCTTCTTATCATACCACTTGGACAGAATCTCCAGATCAAGCTCCATAACATATGCGCTTGCACGCATGCTTAACTTGTCCTGAATATCGTATGCAACCTTACCGAAGTAACCAATTTCTTCACCCTCACATAATACCTTTACTGCCTGATACGGATGCAGGAAGGATTTCTGAATTGGCTCATAAGTAAATGCAACATCTAAGCTGTCTGCGATTCCATTTGCAATGCCCTTCATTGTGTAGAAGGATTCCTTTGCACCGAAGGTACCAACACAAAGTGTTTTTCTCTCATCCGGATACTCGGTAAGCGGCAGATTTTTCGGAATAAAGATATTTGCAACCTCAAAAAGTCTTCCGTCAAGAATACCCTGCTTTTCATTTCTTGAAATAGCATTGAGCATTGATGCAGCAAGTGTAGTACGCATTAATGACAGATCGATATTGATTGGATTCATGATCTGAATTGCGAAACGCTCCTTAGCATCAGCCGGGAACTTCAAAAGATCCAAATCAGACGGTGAGAAGAATGAGTAATGCATACACTCATATGCACCCATAGTACAAAGAGTACGCTTTAATGCAAGCTCACCCTTCTGCTCTTTATTATATCCGCCTGCTGTTACTTGTGCAGATGGCATAAATGTTGAATTAATATGGTCATAACCATACATACGAATTACTTCCTCTGCCACATCCGGATAACGCTCTACATCATTCTCACCCTCTGGCAGCATATCCTCACGGTAAGCTGGTACCTGAAGAGTCAGTACGTCACCTTCAACTGTCGGATTGAAGTTTAAATTCTTCATCAGGCGTACAATCTCCTCTGCCGGAACCTCAATTCCAAGAACGCTGTTTACCTTATGGATGCTTACCTGCATCGGCTGTGGCTCGATGCTGTTTCCAACATTAACATCTACATGAGTAGAAGATACCTTTCCGCAGCCAAGCTCCTCGATTAAATGAAGTGCACGCTTCATACCAAGAACAGTTGAATACTCATCCACACCCTTCTCGAATCTTGAACTTGAATCAGAAGACTTTCCAAGTGCTCTTGCAGTCTTTCTGACATTATCTCTTGCAAACTTGGCAGCCTCAAACATAACACTTTCTGTTGTGTCACGAATCTCGGAATTTAATCCGCCCATAACACCTGCTAATGCAACTGGCTTTACGCCGTCGCAGATAACAAGATTAGCTGGTGACATTGTGTACTCCTGCTCATCAAGTGTAACAATCTTCTCACCCTCATGTGCTCTTCTTACGCAAATCTCGTTGCCCTCAAGGTAAGAGCAGTCAAATGCATGCATTGGCTGTCCGATCTCTTTTAATACATAGTTTGTGATATCTACGATGTTGCTGATTGATCCAATACCAACAAGTGCAAGACGACGCTTCATCCATGCCGGAGACTCACCCATCTTTACATCATATACATAGTGTGCACTATAGCGCGGGCAAAGATCTGGTGCCTCAACACTTACCTTAAAGCCATCCTTCTTTACATCAGTCTCTGTATAATCGGTTGATGGCATCTTTAATGGCTTCTCAAGCATTGCAGAAACCTCTCTTGCAATTCCTAAGATGCTCTGACAGTCCGGTCTGTTTGCAGTTAAGGAAATGTCAAACATCCAGTCATCAAGACCTGTGATAGCCTTTACATCTGCACCAGGCTGTGCATCAGCCGGCATCTCTAACAAACCATTATATCCTGCACCCGGATACAGATCCTCTGTTAAGCCAAGCTCTGTTCCAGAGCAAAGCATACCATATGACTCAAAACCGCGAAGCTTACCCTTTTTAATTGTCATCACGCCTTCGATTGTCTTATGATCCTTTGCTGTTGCATAAACAGTTGCACCAACAAGTGCTACCGGATACTTGCCGCCTGCCTGTACATTGTCAGCGCCGCAGCAAATCTGCATAGTGCCATACTCACCTGCATTAACCTGACACACATGAAGATGTGTCTCTGGAATCGGCTCGCAAGTCTCAACAAGACCAACTACAATCTTATCGATGTCATGACCAACCTGATACAGCTCCTCTACCTCAAATCCGCCGTCAAACAGCTTTTTTTCAAGCTCCTGCGGTGTTACATCAATATCTACATATTCTTTAAGCCAACTTAATGGTACTAACATATTCGTTTCCGTCCTTTCTTATTTCTCGTTAATCTGTTTCAGGACACGCAGATCCGATCCAAACAGCATCTTGATGTTGTTGATACCATACTTAAGCATTGCAGTACGCTCAAGACCGATACCAAACGCAAAACCGCTGTATTCTTCGGAATCGATGCCACAGTTTTCAAGGACTTTCTTATTTACTACGCCAGCACCAAGAATTTCGATCCAGCCAGTTCCCTTACACAAATTACAGCCCTTGCCGCCGCACTCAAAGCAGCTGCAGTCAACCTCTACAGACGGCTCTGTGAATGGGAAGTAAGACGGACGAAGACGGGTCACAGTTCCCTCTCCGTAAATTTTCTGTACAAACAGATCAAGCATACCCTTTAAATCAGACAGGGTAATTCCCTTATCAACAACAAGTCCCTCCATCTGATGGAACATTGGAGAATGAGTCGCATCATCATCAGAACGGAATACTCTTCCTGGAGATAAAATCTTGATCGGCGGCTTCTTGCTCTCCATAACATGAATCTGACCTGATGAGGTCTGTGTGCGAAGCAAGAACTCTGGTGACAGATAGAAAGTATCCTGCATATCTCTTGCCGGATGATCCTTCGGTGTGTTCAGTGCCGTAAAGTTATAGTAATCATTTTCGATCTCTGCGCCCTCATAGATCTCAAAGCCCATGCCTGCAAAGATATCGATTAACTGATTGCGAACAAGTGTAATCGGATGAAGATTTCCAATGCCAGTCTCATCTGCCGGAAGTGTCAGGTCGATTTTTTCAGACTCATAGCGGCGCTGTAACTCTAACTGCTTCATTTTTTCTTCCATCTTGGAGAAACGATCAATCGCCCACTCCTTTAACTCGTTTACTGACTTTCCGTATCCTGCACGCTCTTCTGGTGCAAGATTTCTCATTTCCTTCATCAGCTCGCTGATCTTACTCTTTTTTCCTTCCAGATAAGAGCTTCTGAACTCATACAGTTCCTTAGAATTGGACAATCCTTCCAGTCCGGTCTCAATCTTCTCCTTCAGAGCGGCAAGATTGTCGGACAGCTTGTGTGTTTCCTGCATATAACCTTTCCTCTGCTTTCTTAAATGTTGCTTAAATGTTGCTTTTTCTATGGGGCGAACAAATATCGTAACTATTCAGACCCCCCCTTCGCAAAATGCCTCTGCGAGGCTCTGAAAAATCACCAAATAAAAAAGTCCCATAGAGGCTTTTTTCAAAACCTTTATGGGACGAATAAATCCGCGGTACCACCCATGTTCGGATTATAAAAATTATTACAATCCGCACTTGATCTGCCATAATGCAGCAGCTGCATCCACTTAGCTTTTGTCAGAAACAAAATTTTCGTGGAAGACTCCAATGCTGAAATTCATCTGTAGGCGGATGGCAGCACTCTCAGCAGGTTATGCGGCCTCTCTGGAAAACCGAATGGTACAGACTACTTACACATTTTCTCAGTCATCGTTTATTATAACAGTTTTCAAAGAGAAGTCAACCCCTCCCCGACCTACCTTGATGTTTTTCACCGCTGTGCATGGTTAATTTTTTTATCTTCATACATGCGTTTATCAGCAATCTTTTGGATATCTGCTGCACAGTCGGCATCATCAGGATAGACAGCACTTCCACAACTAATTCCTATCTTGATCGTATGACCATCAAACTCATACGGTTCTCCAATCAGCTTTTTTATACGCTCAATTCTCTTTTCACAAAGCTGTGCATCCAGATTTCCGTTTAAGATGAGCATAAATTCGTCACCGCCAATGCGGAAAGCATAATCATTGCTTCTGATACATTTAAGCAGTCTTTTTGCCACTTCCTTTAGAACTTTATCACCCATCTCATGGCCATATGTATCATTCACAGGCTTAAAAAGATCAAGATCCATATAAAACAGAGCATACGGTTTTTTCTTTTCATCTCTTATTTCCATCATTTTTTCAAAATAACGTTTATTAAAGAGTCCTGTAAGCGCATCTGTATTAGCAAGGTTTTCAAGCTCATGCTGCTGTCCCATATCCTGTGTAACAAGCATGATTTTTGTAAGCGTATCCCCTTCCCACTCAACTGGAATCACATTCATAATAAAGAATCTGCTTTTATCTCTGGCGCAATACTCCAAACAATAAGAATCCTTCTGTCCCTTTATCAGCTGCCGCACATTCCAAACAGAAAGCATATTCGTAAACTTTGCATTTTCTCCATCTGTCAATATAGTATATTGATCAGAAAGTTCCTTAATAAATTGGTCATAAGCTCCTTTTTTCGGATAAAGATATTCGCCTCGCTTGTCCTCATATTCATATCTGTTATTTTCTAAATCGCAAATTGCAAAACAGTCAACAATCTGCGAAATTCCCAAAAACAGCTGCTCGGAAATTTCCTTTTTCTTTTCCGCTTTGATGCGCTCGTCTGCTTCTTTTTGGAGCTGTGCATTTGCACGCTGCTTCATTAAAATGACAACTCCAATCATTATACATATTGCCATCATGCACAACAAAACGATAGTCGTTCCCTGAACCATTCTCATACCAGAGTCAACAACATTCTTTTCCACAATACCTACAATTGACCAGTCGTCAATTCCTACTGGCTGATAGACAAGATAATACTCTGATTTTTGATATTTAAATGAAACACTTCCTTTGCCCTTTGCTGGCACAGTTTTCTTCATGCGCTCCAGATAATCTTCGTTATATGACTGCGTTTTTTCCTGAATAAAATCAAAAATATTGTCAAAGTCATCTGTGATCTGCGTCTCTGGTTCAAGTGACATAAGCACTGTTCCATCAGAATCAACTATGTAACAATCACTTTTATTATTGTATACACCACCTCCAATAAGCTTTTCTACAACACTGTTATCATATGAAACTGCAAACGCTGTATATGTCACGTTATTTAACTCAATGGAATCTGAAGGAACTGCAAATACGATTTTAGTTTCTCCATCGCTTGCAACATAGCTTGACACAATAGGACCCTTTTTTTCATAAAGCTCTTTAAAAGCGGTCTTCACGTGCTCTGCCGTTCCTCTTCGTCCATCAATAGTCCAGAACTCACAATCTTCATTAAAAACATAAAAATCGCTGTACTGCCAATTTTTACGGTCATTTACAAAATTACCCCATCCATCTTCTGCATTTCGTTCTTTTTTATCCTGTTCTTCTACACAATAATTCAAATAATTGCACCAGTCCTCAAGTGCATTCCAATTGCGCTGCGCAAACATCAAAAAAGTCTTATCAAGCTGCTCATATGTAGCAAACAGTCCCTGCGTACTTTCCTTATAAAACTTCTGACCAATATAATTATTGTAACGTTCAATACTAACAAAGATAATTGTAAGCAATGCAGCTGATATCAAAAAATACTTCCACTTCTTTCTTATCATCCTCTTGCCTCCTCTCATGTATCCTTGCTTCTAAGATCATTAGCACAAGTAATTCTGCTCTTCTACAAGTTTCCTTTTTTTTCATTATACTATGATTTTTGGGGATTGAAAATAACATTTTTTGCTGAAAGTGATTTTTCTCATATTCCCTTTTTTTAAACTACGTGCTATACTAATGGAAATCTAAATTTTGATTTATGGGGGATTTCATCCATGTATAATAATATAAAAAGATGTCCGCTTAAAAAGCTGGCACTTGCTCTCGGACTGTCTGGCACGTTCTTTTTAAACGCATGTACTTCAAACGCACCTTCTAATCAAACTACCGTTACATCAACAGATGACTATGAAGAAAACTTGGCTGCCAATGAATCCGAGAGCTTTTTTGAAACAGAATCTGAAACTTTTGGCAAAGAAGCACTTTACCGAACTGATGATAACAACAAACCTGCTGAGGGCTGGGTTACAAATGCTGACGGCACGATGGGCTACTGTCAAAATGGTTATCTTTTGACTGGATATCAAATGATCGATGATTCACGCTACCTTTTTTCTGATGACGGCATAATGCAAACAGGCCGCTACACAGATGAAAATGGTGATACATATTGTTTTACTGATGATGGCCGCCAATATTTTTGCTCTACTGTAAAATGCGATGATGGCTATTATTACTATTTCGGTGAAGATGGAAAAGCTGTGACAGGGAATTTTACTTTTCCTGACGGCGCTACTGGTATGACAGATGAAAATGGACATGTATATGTAGGCTGCCACCGTATCGGTGATCTCGTCTACGATTTTACCTCACAGGGAAAGCTTAGGCACACTGTTGACGCCACAAAGCCAATGGTTGCGCTGACGTATGATGATGGTCCTTCCACGCAAAATACACAGATCATTCTTGATACGCTTACAGCAAATGGTGCCTATGCTACATTCTTTGTTCTTGGCAGGAATGTAGAACGCTGCGCGGATATTATCCAAAATATTGAAAATTCAGGTTCTGAAATTGGAAATCATACCTACAATCATTATAAAATTACAAATATGGATGCACAGGTAACAGATCAGGAAATCAGCAGTACAAGCTCCTATGTGCAGATGATTACAGGAAACCGCCCATGCATCATGAGACCGCCGACAGGCGCTACTGACGATGCATCATGTGCCAATGTAGCAGCTGTTGATGACGGTTATCCGCTTATCATGTGGTGCGTAGACACAATTGACTGGCAGCATCATGATGTGGCAACCACATGTGATATAATAAGAAGCAAAGTAAAGGACGGCGCCATTGTGCTTATGCACGATATGGAAGCATCCTCTGCGCAGGCATCCCAAATCATCATCCCAGAACTGATTGCTGCCGGCTATGAGCTCGTTACAGTCAGTGAAATGGCAGCTGCAAGAGGGGGCATGGTACCAGGTCAAGTTTACAATTATTTTGATCCAGCGCTTGGACAGACGCAGGAGTCCACTGAGATTCAGCCAGAGACAAATACGTCAGCTGAAACACAAGTGCAGCAATCCGAGGTCGAGACACAAGCACCAACGTCAGGACAATCTCAAAGTGAAAATCAGACCGAAGGCTCACAAACTGCTGAATCTGCACCAGATACTACTTCAGAAAGCAATTCCTCAGATGACAGCCTCTCGATTATTTTTCCGTGGGCGAAGTAAGTTTACTATTATTTTTCAGGCGACTTTCTTGCCGCCTGTTTTATTGCATTTTTTTACAAATTGCAAATCTTGTTCACCGAAGTGGTGTATTCAGGCGAAACTCCCTGCTTTGTTTGCAGTGAATATCGTTAATCTCACAATACACAATTGCCGCCTTGTCAGTCGGACCTTCTGACAAAATCTTTCCATCTGGTGAAACAACCATACTCGGCCGCCTTAGATCTTCAATTGGCATCCAATACGGAACTGCCATTGCCGCCGCTACAAAAATACCATTTTCATAGGCTCTTGCCGGACCATAAATCCACTCCCATCCCCATGTCGGACACACAATCAGATCAGTGCCCATCTTTGCGAGATTTCTTGCTGTCTCTGGAAATTGCATATCCCAGCAGATCGCCATTCCGATTCGCCCAAATTCGGTATCCACTATGTGAAGTCTATCACCCGGTATGAACACTTCTGACTCATCCCCTGCCAGATGAATCTTATGATAAATATCTAGCACCTTGCCGTCTCTTCCCCAGAAAACCGTACTATTATAGAGTTTTCCGTTTTCCTTTCGCGCTAGTCCGGCAAGAATCATTACACCGTACTTTGCTGCAATTGCTGCAAAACGAGTCTCCTCATTTGTTGGCACGTTATAATCGGATTTGTTATTTTTCTCATTTAATGTCTCTTCCTGCTCTTGGCTCATCTCCTGATACAAATCAGCATATGGTACTTTTATTTTTGAAAAATGACCGCTGTAATTTACTACTTCTGTTGTCGCAATCAGATCAGCTCCCTCTTTTGCCGCTTCTTCTGCCATGCGAAATACTTCTTCCATGTATTCATGTCGCAACCGCAATACCTCTTCTGTATCAAAAGTCCGTGTCCCCGGAAAATTGTAAAGTTCATTTTGTTTTGTCTGAATCAATGCAAGTTTCATATTCTACTCTCCATTTTGACCCGTTTCATGTGGCTCAATTGTGACAAAAAATCCATCCTCTGCCCTTGCTTTAATGCGAAGATACCAAAGATTTGTGTGATCTTCTAAGCCTGGTGCCATCACGGTTGCGCGTCCCGGTTCTATCAAAAACGACTGCATTTTTGAATGAACCACAATTCGAGTTGTGACGTTCTCATAGCCTTTGGCAAAAAATTCATTTTCATTTCTCGTTACCGACTTTGCTAACAGCGGCAGAGTAAAAAGTACTTCTCCCGAAAAGTCAGTTACTTGATCCTCTATTGTCAAAGTCTCCTTTTGATGATCCATTGTGATGGTTCTTTGCTCAATTCCAGAGCCTTTCGAATTTTCAATTTCAAGGCAAATGGATTCCACATCTTTATTCATGCAAATTTTTTTCACCTTGCTGTGGGTTGGGCCATCATTCCAGCCGCGCTCTAGGCTGTAGGTTCCAGCAGTTAAATTGATAAAGCCCTCTGTCTTTTTCACAGGTTCTCTATTTTCTGACGCAAATTGCATCACAGCATGTGAATAAGAGCAAATATGCCACGGTGTACTTGCTTCAAAATAGCCCTCGATTCCCGAGTCCATCACAATCGGGACACCGTGATAATAGTAGACAAATGCACCCTGATCAAGATGCCCGTGTCCAATCTTTTTAGGACTTGACATAACTGCCAAATAGTTTTCCTTTGGTGTGCCGAACTGGTCACGAAAGCTATAAATTCCAGAATCTGTAAATTCACAATTTGAACGAAGATCCAATATCCTTGCCATCGGATCTGTATTTTCTGTGTTGATTTCAAAAGTTATCTTGTCTTCCCCTTCTTTTTCCCTATTATTGTCAAAATCTAGCTCTATCTGAGTTGGATAGAGCAGATTTTCAAGTGTAACCGATTCTCCCCAGAAGCCTTTCACTGGACTCTTCGCCCGACACCAGGTCGCATACATCTTTTTTGCGATTTCTTTGTCATATTGACTAATGAGCTTGCAGTAAAGACCGTACAGAGCAAACTCGCTTCCATTGCCCAACTTATGATCGCCAAATGGCGGAGTTGCAATACAATAATTAAAAAAGGAATATGGCGGTGTCTGTGTGTACAGCGGATAGCGAAACATCTCGATCAGACCTGGGGTATCCTTTTTCGATGCAAACCAGTTCTGCCCAGATTCACGTTCCCAAAGTCTTGCATACATAGAAAAATGTTCTAGTGATGCAAAATGATATCGAAGTGATTCCGGCCAAGAACCATCCGCATTTACTTTGCAGTCCAACTGGGCGCGAAGCACTGACTCTGCATTATACAGCCAAATTTTTCGATTTGGAAAATCAGAAAGTGCCATCATCATCGCTGCCGTTCCGATATGCATATCAGTCTGCCAATTGCTGCTTCCTCGCTGGGTTCTCTCTTTTGTCATAAGTGTGCGGTCACGAAGATCTGCTAGATATGAAAGCAGATAGGAAACGAGTCCATAAAAACGGGATCGTTCTGTATCACTCCAAACACCACTATCACAAATCATTGAGTAGGCAACTGCAATTGTAAATAGAATACGGCCACCCTGAACACCACCGTAAGCATCACTTCCCTCAGGACGTTCGTTGTAGCGAAGCCAGTGCTGTGCCCCCTGGCAGAAATCATCTAGAAAATGAAGCATCTCAATTTTGGATTTTTCTGCATAGGTTTTATCGTTTGTATACCAATAGCAGATCGCATCACACTGGGTATAAAGATTATATTTTTTTACATCCAACCAAGCTTTTCGATTAAAATTTTCCTCATGTGTTCCAAGCGTATTTCCATCCTCATCAAAAAAGGTCAAGCAAATTTGCATTCCTTTTTTGAATTTTCCATCCTGCTTTGCATCAAACACGATCGTGTAAAGTGCATTCTCATTCAGACAAATTTTTTCTGGATAAGTCCATCTATCCTCATGATCCTTGGATGGATTGCATAGCGTAATCGCTTTCTCTTTTGTCAAATGAATATTTTCATTCTCAGAAGACTTTAATCCGATATTCCACACACGAATTGATCCAAGTCCATCTTCTTCGTTATCCTCTCTTGGAAGTACAAGAGAAAAACTTGCCGATACCGTTTTCTTCGGGACGCAAAAGCTAGGGCGATTTCCTGCACTTGTCTCAATGACAAACTCGCGATTTAACCGATTGTAATCGTCTGGTTCAAACAGAACCTGATAGGCACTGTTTCGTTGTTCTAGTGAAGCGCTGTCTGCAATTTCTTTTATCTTTTGGTATTGCTCTTTTATAAGCGGATCATTCTCTATCTTTTCTCGAATTTCTTCCATCTGCTTCGCACTGCAAAGAATATTTCCACCCGCTTCTTTTTCTGTTTCGCTGCGAAGTACACGAGAGGTGCGAAGTTCCCACAGCGCATTGAGGCAGCCTGCAAGTGCCTCTGCTACGCGATTCTTTGAAGTTTCTGTCTGATCAGAATGCTCAAAATACGATTGCTCTAAATTTGATTGCTCTGAATCCGATTTTTCAAATGCCTGCTGCAATTTCTCATCGGATTTTTCGCAAAAACTTTGGCAATATTCTGCGCGAAGCTTTCTAAAAGTTTCAAGCGCCTCTGCAAGCGTGTCTTTGGCCTGTCTGCTATACTGTCCAATCTCATTTCCATATGAAAAATCGCTCAAAAAATCCTGACACAAATTTTCATAATAGTCCCAGGTTTCCTCCATAGACAACTCGCCATCCCTCGAAGAATCCAGTTCGGATGCTTTTAATGGCTTTCGCAAATCCTGAGACTTGTACCATTCCAGCGCATCTGCCAGTCCATATGTGCTGTACACACTTCCTTCATTTAGCCAGACCGATGCCATTGTATAGCGTCTCATTGCAAATTGGCAGGCATCATCTCTTGTCCAATGCCAATCACCAAACTCTCTTTTGGTTGTAAATGGAAGAAACTCTGCATCTTCAGCCTTTTGTATCATATCCAAAAGTGAAATCTGTGCCACCTTTGTGGTATAGAAAGCAAGCTCTGCTAGACACTCTCTTGCCTCTTTTATTAGCTGTTTCAGTTTTTGTTCTTGTATCATTGTACTTTAAGTCCTCCCTAAGAAACTGCAAATAAGGTTGGAGGCAAACATTCTTTTGCCCCCAACCGATGCCTATGATTACTCGGTCACAATGCAGTTTAAAAAGCGATATTTCTTACTTGTTTTGGCTCCGTAGGCTGTAATCGTGCCATCATCATCTGCGACAATACGAATTGTTTTCTTTTCTGTTGTATTCTCGTAATCAAATGACACAAAGTCATCCTCATATAACTCACAGCTTCCAGGCTTTCCAAAGCTTTTTACCGTAATTTCAAATACCGTATCTTTTGTGATACATAGATTTGGTCTTGCCACTGGAATCACTGCTCCTTCACGCGCAAAGGCAAGCATTTCATTCCAATCTGCCTGCAGCACCAGTCGTCTTCCACCTTCAATTGATTCTCCTGTAAAGAAATTGTACCATATGCCGTCTGGAAGATACACTTCTCTGCTCGTACCATCCTCAAGTGTCAGCGGGCAAACAAGAAGATCCTTTCCAAAGAAATATTCATCATCCAAATTTCTTGCCGCTTCATCAAACGGATACTCCATCGCAACTGCACGCACTGGTGGCAAACCACTCTTTTGATATTCCTCAAATGCACTATATAAATATGGAACAAGAGACATACGAAGCTCAAACAATTTGCGACACTCATCGGTGTAATATCCTGCATCTTCCATCAATTCATTGTTCAGATTTTTCTCAATATCCACCTGTTTCCACGGTGCATTTGGAATGCGCCAGCAATTTAGCAGAGCGTGAACTGAGAAGCAAACTGTCTGCACGCGTCTCAGTAAATCATGCCCATCTGCACAGTCGCGCACTTCTGGTGCCCACAAAAGACCTGAAAACGGTGCCGTCACCATACCGCGAATAAATTCCTTGTGGCTGTAGAGATCAGAATACAGCACAAATGGCATTGGTGCAGCAAGTGAACCGGACGAGCGAACCTGAGAAAGTGTGCGAATATTCTTCTTATGAAATACATTTTGAAGCATATGTTGATACAACAACCCAATCGCATTATGCATCTGCTCTCCGTCCATGCCACTTGGAAATTCTGCGCTATCTGGGAAGGACCAACACGATGGATTATAATCTGAGTTATCACACTCATCCAATTTAAAGCCAGTGATTCCTTTGTCAATCAACTGCTTTTCATGCCAATCCCCAAAAATTTTGCAGGTCTCTTCCATTGAAAAATCAGGAATTAAACCATTCCACACCTCATAATCACCACTGTATGGAATCAATTTTTCGTAAATTTTTGCTGCCGGATAGACAAACGCATGCTCCCACAAATTGATATGATAATTCTGCTTCACCAGTTCGTCTAACATCTTTTGTGGATTTGGAAAAAGATTGCTCCACTCATATGTGCATGAATAGGAATGAGAATGCCATCCCGGTTCTAGTCCGAGCACATCAATTGGCATTTTTTCAGCTCGAAACTCCTCAGCTAATTTTTTAACATGATCCTGATCGCTTCCGCCATATACACGGTACCACATGCCAAGTCCCCACATCGGAACTGCACAGCCGCCGCCTGAAAACAGATTGTATCGCTGTACAGCAGTCTTACTATCGCCGGCAAAAAAGTAGAGATCCACGCCTTTTTCAGACGGAATTTCAATAATGACCTTTCTCTCCTCAGATGCACGCTTAAAGGCATACAGAGCCGACTCGCTAAATTCCTTGTGCTGCTGATTGACTTCCTTTTTATCTGCTGATGCGCCCTTTTCTGCACTTGTGCCCATATAGAAGGTTACATAGCGATATGTATCCACAAATAAACCGTAGCCGGCAGTGGATACATAAAAAGGCACTGGTGCATGACTCTCACCAGTATCCATCTTTGGATCTGAGTTGACTTTAATATATCGCTTTCTTCCAGCTGCATTGACACTCTGTAGCTGTAAACCAAAGCCAAAGATATCCTCTGTTGTGCTCATTGGAAGTGTCACAACAATTCCTCTATTTGTGTGCTTGATCTGAACTGAATCGATACTAAAAGGCAGCTGCGGCTCTTTTGTTTGTGTTTTTGATAACTGAGATAGTGCATCCATTTTTATTTCACTTTTTCTGTGAGCGGTCGGCGTGTAGGTACTTGGTATGCCAAAGCGAAGTCTCCAAATGCCCGATGCGACTTGTTCTTTTATCTGTTTTTTATTGTTTTCCATTTGACTGATTCCTTTTCCCCGTTTTATAAACTGTTACCAGATAAAATAATCGTTTCCTCTAAGTTTTAGTACCGCCTCAATAAAATAAGAGTCTGCATAGACCATTGTAAAATGATGCTTTTGATCATGATAAGCACCGCTACAATTTAATACGATTGAATCACAATCCGTTCCCCAATTTGCTCTTGTCTGATCAATCGCTTTTAAAATCTTGATCGCTGCTCTTATGTACATTTCTTTTTCCAGTTCCGGTACATGCTTTGCAACCTCGATCAGTCCATTTGCGATAACACAAGCTGCGCAGGAGTCCTCCCATGCTGGCTCTTTTGGCTGTCTAAAATCAACTGGAATGATGCCATCTTCTGGTATATTTGCGATGATATAATGAGCAATGCGCTTTGCCGTGTCAAGATATTCCTTTTTGCCCGTATGAATATAGCTAATCATAAAACCATACACGCCCCAACCCTGACCGCGCGTCCATGAAGATCCTTGTGCATAGCCCTGACCACCGTAGGAGCGCACAAATTCTCCTGTCTCTGGGTTAAATTCCACAATATGATTGACTGATCCGTCTGGACGGACAAAATATTTCTGTGCCGTATCGGCATGGAGCATCGCAATCTGACGAAAACGTGGATCACCAGTTTCCTCAGATGCCCAGTAGAGAAGAGAAAGATTTAACATACAGTCAATGATTGCCCAGCCTCTTGTATCGTCGCTAGATCCTGGAATATCATTCCATGCGCGAATATAGTTTCCAACTGGATTGAATCGACCTGCTAAGAGATTGGCAGCGTGAAGCGCACGCTTTCGTGACTCTTGATTTTGGGTCAGATCATAGTCAGCTGCTGCGGTTGGTCGCCACATAAATCCAACATCATGATGAAGTCCATAATAATCATTAAAGCAAGCATCCATTTTTTCCTCGGAAATGCGCGCAATTTCTGCAAAGCGCGTTTTTCCAGTTGCATGGTACAGCATCCACAAAATACCGCCCCAAAAGCCATTTGTCCACCAATTGAGCCCATCATTTTCATTCCACTTTTTTGACAAATCACTGCGATCATCGTGTTCTCCATTGATTGTCAAATATGGAATCTTATCCTTTGATTTTTCACTGACCCACTCTAGCTTTGTCTCAATTTTTTCATAAACTTGATTCAACCATTCTTTTGTCTGCTGATCAAGCGTACCAACTCCATCTGTGTTTTGTACATGATTTCCTGCATAGCTTTTTGTCTGTTCCATAATCGTTAACTTTCCTCTCTCTTCTATTTTTATTTTTGGCAAAAAAAGATCTGCCTGATGCCCTTATTCTAGCATCAGACAGACCTAAAAAATACTTTGATTCTTTACAAAAAGGGTAATTGTAACATAATCAATAGGCACTAATCAGTTTTGTATTTGAAAATACTCAGTCCAATGCACTGTCATTTTGCCGTTTTCTATTGTCACTGGAAGAATACTATATCCAGACTCCTGCAGATTTCGAGGTTTCCAATGGTCTAACATCAGATAGATCTGCTCTCCTACTCGAAACAGATAGGTACTTTGACCTTTAAAAGTCTCTCGATATCCATCTCCTTCGCACGGATTATCAATCAGCTTCCATTTTCCTAACAAATACGGACTGGTTGCATATAAAGCACTATTATAATTCCATCCAGTACAGCCAGAAGTTACCATATAATACATGTCCTGCTCTTTGATGATTGCTGGTGCCTCTCTTTCCTGATCAATCATTACGGATACATAAAAACCATCAACATCCTGATAATCCTCTGTCAATCTTGAAATATCCAGTGTCTTATTCCAATTACTGCTATGAAGAAGATACGCCGTTTGATCTTGATCTATAAATAATGTCATATCTCGGCAATCTTGTCTATTGGGTCTCATTTCCTTAATCATAGAAAATGGTCCTATCGGCTTGTCTGCAACAGCAATTCCCACCCCTGCATAGCCATAATCAGGTGTATCCAAATGATACCACATAACAAATTTTCCTGTTTTTTTGTTGTAAATTACCTTTGGGCGTTCGCAAACATTTTCAGGACGAAATAAGCTTCCCTTCAATTGATTTTTTCTCACATCCAAAGCCAAGCCTTCGTAATGCCAATCCTGAAAATTTTTTGATGAATAGCAGCTGACTCCTATCACATCTACTCTTGATGTTCCCGGACAGTTATCAGCTCCTTTATTTTCTCCATACCAGTACCATATTCCCTGATACTCTAGGATCATTCCCCCATGAGCTTGAATCGCATTGCCCTGATCATCAAACCACATTTCTCCATTTTTGTTCATTATTTTCCTTGCTCCCTTCTTTGAATTAATTATTGTTTTTAGTCAATTTTCCTTGCTCTGATAATATGCACTAACCTGCTTCTGTATTTCCTCTATGTATTCTTTCAAACCAGCTTCATACATCTTTTCCATTGCAATTTCATAATCAGCTTCCCAATCTTTTGTCACACCGCAGACAAGTGGCTTCATATAGACATTCCATGCCTTATCTAATTCTTCCTTATTAATATTACTATAGTCTAATTCGAATCCGTTCAACGGATGATCACCGACTGTCATCTCTTTCCACACATGCTCCTTTTGAAAATTCTCTACCAATGTATTCCAATGTTCATCTGGAAGAATAATCTGTTTTTCCATAAATAAATCTGAAAGTCCTGTCCAAGATGTGTAGCGATCTTTGGAAGAAATATTTTCATACAGAATTTTTCCGTCTTTTTTCTCATAATTAATTCCCTCTACGCCATAGCGAAGCAGGTCGTAATAGTTTTCATTTGTGTGTGCCAACTCAATAAACTGAATCGCTTTCTCAGGATACAGGCACTTACTTGAAATTGAAGTACAGGTGTCATTGGAAAGTGAACAGCGATACACTGGATTTTTCTCACTATAATAGTAAAAGTTCCATTTCCACTGTGGATTTTTTTCATAGAGAATGGGAATGTAGTTCTGTTCCACAGCACTTAGCGTAGAATTAGTCTCACATGGCTTTTGATCTGCCAAAAGCATTTGAATTGCTCGGTTTGCTTCGTTATCGGTCACTCCCAAAATGTCTGAATCAATAATACCATCTCGATACCACTTCGACACATAGAGCAGCATCTTTTTAAACGCTTCTGTCTCCATGCGGCATACCACATTCTTTGGATTTTCGATATCAATTACTGCATATGGCATATCTTGAATAGAAGTAATTTCCAGATAGTCACTTCCTCCGAGTATTATAAACAGACACTCCCAGATTCGATTATCGGTAATCATTAGATATTTTTGATAATCCGTTGCCTTTGCTGTATATAAATACTGCTCCATTGAATCCAAATCGGTAACTTTTTCGATTCCCCATTTGTCGCAGAGTTCTTCGCGATAAAGGAAAATGCCATTTCTCACGCTAGTCTTATAATCTAGTTGAGGAAGACCATATAATTTCCCATTCATCTCGCATTCCTCTAATACCGCTTTGTCAAGCTGTTCATAGTGTTTTGTCAGCTCTGGCACCATTCCAAGATAAGGTTTTAAATCTAAAAAAGCATTTTTCGCTGCTTTCTCTCTGTAATTGCTGAAAACACCATTGCAATAGATATCATATTCGCCAGAAGCAATTGCACTGTCAATCTCCTGCTTCTCATTTCCCCACGGAATATAGGTGAACCGCACAATGCAGCCCAGATCTTCTCTTGTCATTTGATCTAACTGTTGATAAAACGAATCCATCCCATTAGTCGGTTCTTCTCCCATCGTTAAAATTCGAAGCGTAACTGTCTTTTCCTCTGCCTTTTTCTGTTCAATCTTTTTAGGAGAGCCTGCACATCCTACCAAAAGCTGCAGCGACAAGAAGGTCAATAACAGTTTATAAATTTTTTTGCTCATCATTCTGCACCCCTCTTTGTATCCTTCGGCCACATCGGAATGTTGATTGATACACAAGTTCCAACTCCCTTTGTGCTTTCCACTTCTATCTTGATATCCTCTTGATAATAAACCGATAAACGCAGCCCAATATTTTTCATTCCATAATGGCTGCCTTTTGAATTTGACTTTTCTCGATCTTCCTCTGCCATACCTGCGCCATCATCCATCACTGCAAGAATAATTCTTCCGTCTTCCTCCCATCCATTGATTGAAAGCGTTCCTCTTCCCTCTATCGATGCAATAATTCCATGCAAAATCGCATTTTCGACAAATGGCTGCAGCGTAATCTTTGGGATCAAATAGTCCAAAATCTCATCATCTACATCTCGCTCATATTGAATCCTTCCCTGAAAGCGCATCTGCTGAATAGTCAGATACGTTTCACACAGAGCAAGTTCCTCCCTTATCGTGACGATATCCTTCCCCTTGCTTAGTACCAATCGATAAAAAGTTGACATTTTTTGAATGACCGTCTGCACATTTTCCTTCTCATTTCGCTCAGCCATCCAGTTAACCATCTCAAGCGTATTGTATAAAAAGTGAGGATTGATCTGTGACTGAAGAGCCATCAGCTCTGCCTGTTGTTTTTCTTTTCCCAACGAATACTGCTGTTTTAAAAGAATTTCTATTTTTTGAATTAACATGTTATAGGCATCCACCAATGTACAAATTTCTTTCTCAGTACTATCAATCTCAAGACATTCCAACTTGCCACTGACAGTCGCTGTACTAATTGATTCAGCTAGCTTTTTCAATGGTATCGTCAAGCGCTTAGACATAAAAGAAATATAAAAAGCGGCTAATAATAAAATCAAAAAATAACCACCTAACACCCAAAACAGAAAACTCTTATAGATTGCTCCCATATACTCATATGGAACCAGTGATACCAGATAAATCCCAGTATCGTCAATCTCGCATCGTCTTATTAAAAATTTTCCCTGCTCGTTTTTCCAGACCGCATAGGCATCCATACTTGATTGTGAATTACTTTCCTGCCCCCATTTTGGATTGTTCTCCAAAGCTTCTGAAGATGCAATTATCGTTCCATTTTCATCTGCCAGATAAATTACTTGCTGTTCTGTGATTTTCGTGAAAGAGCGAAGCAGCGTACTGGTGTCCATAGAAAAGACCAAAACACCAATTTGATTTCGATAGTCATTGCTATCGGTAATGTACCTTGCCAGAGAAAGCGTTTTGTTTTCTGGAAAATACTCATCCTTCTGAAATGAAAACCAAGTATTTCTTCCATTGTTTTCTTTTAACTTTTCATACCAATCTTCACTCTCAATACTCTTAAGCGGACGATAATGCAATCCATTTTGATGTACAACAACAAAATCATCATCAATGTAATAGAAGATACTGATATCTCCCATTGAAAACTCCAATGTATTTGTGTATTCGGTCAGATCTTCAAACATTGCCATATCATCTTTTAAAGAATCTTCTCCAAAAATCTGCATCATTTCCAGAGAAAGCCCCACAGAAAACTGTCTGGAAAGCTTTTCCATTCTTTCTACATTGCTGCTGATACCCTCATAATTCTGTGTGTAATTTTGATTTAACGAGTACATCTGCTGTTTTTCCAAATTCACACGATATACAACATAAAAAGTAGCAAGTAATAGGCTGACTATTATAAGCACACCAATTAAAAAAGAGACTTTTACCCTTTTTTCCAAATCACTTGATAATCGTTTCATAGAGTTACCTTTTCGCGATATTCTACAGGAGTCATGTCTTCGCTCTTATGAAATGCCCTAGAAAAATAATTTGCATTGGCATAGCCACATTTTTCAGAAATCTCCGCAATTTTATAGCATTCACTCTTCAACATTTTCTTTGCCTTTTCCATGCGAATATTGCTAATATATTGCTTTAAATTCACCCTAACTTCTTTTTTAAATAAAATACTGATATAAGTAGGAGACAACGACACATGATCTGCAATTTCCTGTACAGAAAGCTCTGGATTCTCGATATGCTGAGCCACATACTCCATAATTTTCTGCACAATCCAAGAATAGCCGTTTTTTCCTTCAATTTCTTTTTCATAGGCATCCAAGAAGTCTCGCACAAACAATCTCAATTCATCAAAAGTATCCATATATTGAATTCGTTTTTCCATATCCTCTGCCTGATAGATTCCATCAAGATAAGACAAGATTCCTTTTCTCTCTTGAATTGAAACCTGCAAAAGCGAAGAAAACATGCTCTTGATGTCATCTCGTCTGTACTGCTTAGAATTTCCAATCTCCTCCAAGAGCTTTTCTAGATAGCATCTAAGTTCTTCTGGCTTTTCTTTTTGAATCGCCAAAAACTGATTATAGATTCCTGGATCTAATTTTTTTGGCTGAATCATTTCCTCTTTCAGTTCTAGCATTCTAGTCTTTGTATCAAAAAAATAGAATTCCAACACTCTTTCTGCACAGCGATAGCTTTGGCTAATTGCTTTCAGATTGCCTACCCAAAGACCGAGTCCTGCAATCAATTCTTTATCTTGAAGGATCTCATTAACCATCTGTGTCAATGAAAACTTCTTTATATTCTTGCATTGAACGACACATACATATCCCGCCCCTTTTAGATAATCAATAAGATACGAAATATCATATTTTTGTAAAATCGAGACAAGCTCTGTCTTCACTTCTTCCCTAGATTTGCTTGCCTTGTACTGCTTTATAATAAAGCATACAAAATTTCCCTTTTCTGGAAAACCAACCTCTTCACATGCATGAAGAAGCCAATTTTCATCTGGCTCCGTGCTAATCAAGGCCTGCAGCAGTCGAACCTTTTTCATTTCTTGATTATCAATTTTGATTTCTTCTATCTTTTTGTTTTTTTGAATAAAATCAACTGCTTTTTCCATCGCTTTCCACAAACGATCTTTATCAATTGGTTTTTCAATATAATCAATGACATCTAATTTGAGTGCACTCTTGAAATATTCAACCTCTACATAACCACTCATAAACAGAATTCTACAATTCGGAAAGCGGCTTACAATCTCCTCTGTAAATTCAATTCCATCTTTTTGGGGCATCTTGATATCAGTAAGAATAATGTCGGGGATAAACCATTTTGCAATCGTAAGTGCTTCTTTTCCATTTTGAGCCAGCATAATTTCCTGTATTCCAAGCTTACTCCACTCAAAAGAATCGCGAATTCCTTCGCGCGTATATTCTTCGTCATCTACAATCATTAATTTCATAATTTATCCCCTTTCCTATCAATTTTTTTCAGACAAAATATTTCAGTGTCTTTATTATATCACAAAAAGCCAAAACTGGTCGAACTAGTTTCAGCTTTTTGCTATTTACTTTTTATTTTTCATCAAAGAAAGCCTGCATCTGATCGATAATTTCCTGTCTCACTGTCTCAAGTCCTGCTGCTTCAAATAACTTGTGCTGCTCTGCTGCCTGTTCTTCTGTTGCCTCTCTTGTCTCATAGGTACCATGATTAAATTTATAATTTTCTGCTACACCTGAGATTGCTGCCACTTCTGTCTGAACATTAGTCGCATCAAAAGCAAATCCAGAATCCTTTGTCAAAACATAAGAATTTTCCATATCTCCCTGATAATCAAAATACTCTTTATATGTCTCATCCTCTACAGCCCAGTCATAATAATACTTAAATTCTGTTGGTGTATAAACTAATGAGTAGGTCGGGAAGAAATAGTAGTCAGGATCATCACTTGTCTTTAACGGATTCTGAACAAGTCCATCTCCGGATACCTCATAATCCTCACCTTCTATGCCATAGCAGAACAGGTGGTTAATTTCTGGTCGACCATACAATGCGTCTAAGAAATGCATAACTGCATTAGTTTTCTCATCTGAAGACCATGCTGGAACTGCAACTGAATTATTTGCCAGAAGTGTACTTGGAATTCCTTCTGGCTCTTTATTTCTCTGCATCTCATCAAATACATAGAATCCAACCTCCGCATCTGGATCATACTGCTTAAGGCTTGGAATTACCGTGTTTAACTCAGAAATACAATGGTATGTTACTGCGGACTGACCTACATTAAAGTCGATATACTCATCTCCTTCAGTGATTGCATTGTTGGCATACGGCATCCAATCTGTCAATTCATCCATACGCTCAGTAATAAAATCATAGTTATAACCTTCTGGGAAATCCTTAAACTGCTCATCATCATCTCCCATAACAACTGCATTTACAACCTTATTGTTGTCATCTACATATACAAAGAAATCCGTTCCTGCCGTAACTTTATAAATGTTATTTCTTGGTGCTTCAAACATCATGTTGCGGAATGTCATAAAGCCCTGTCCCTGAGTAACACCCCATGCAGCATTCATATCCAAGCTTCCATCATCAATATGTGACTGGATCGTCTTAAGATATTCCATCAGCGTTGCTTCATCAACAATTGCGTCACAGCCGTATTCTTTTCTCAAATCCTCACGGTATGCAACACCTCTCAAATCTTCTCCTACTCCAAGCGGAATATAATAGAGTCCATCCTTATATTTCTGAGCATCTAACATATCTTGAGTGAAATACTTTGCCAGTCCTGGGAAATTTTCTTCATCTCCAAAATATGAACTTAATTCCTTAAATACACCATCTTTAACGAAATCAGTACGTCCCTGCCAAGAGCCAACGAACATAAGATCTACATCTTCCTGAGCAACAATTGCGGTTGTCAGCTTATCTTTGTAATCTCCGCCTGTTACATAGCTGAAATTTAATTTTACATGACTTAAATTCGGATCATCTGCTACTAACTCATAATACTTATCAAGGATTCGATCCAAATTTGTGTACTGATTCATCGCACGGATATTAATTGTAATATCCTCTGTGATATCCATTGAACCTGCCTTTACTTCTGCACCGCCAAAACCTGCAAGACCTGCTGCCATACTCAGACTCATTAATGATGCTAATACTCTTTTCTTCATTGTTTTTTCTCTCCTTTACTTTTTTATCCTTTAATTGCACCCACCGTCAGTCCGCTTGTGAAGTATTTCTGTACGAATGGGTAAACGAACACAATTGGTCCAATCGTAACCACGGTCGTTGCCATCTTAATTGATGTTGCTGGCAAATCTGCCGTACTTACACTGGTATACATTGCCATCAGCTTAAACGCATCTGCATATCGCAAAATATTCATAATATAATATTGAAGCGGATACAATGTAGAATCATCAATATAAAGCATTGCATTATACCACTGATTCCAATAACTCAGAGCGTAGAAAAGACTGATAGTTGCAATGCCTGGAACTGAAACTGGAAGAATAATTTTAAACAGAATTTGCATATCATTTGCACCATCTACATAAGCTGATTCTGCTAACTCTCCCGGTATTCCTTTAAAGAAGTTTCTCATAAGAAACATATTCCAAGCATTAAACATAACTGGAACAATCAAAACCCATATTGTATTTCTCATATCCAGATACTTACTAATTAACAAATAGGTTGGAACCAGTCCGCCTCCAAACAGCATCGTAAAATAAATGAAAAAGGTAAAAAATGTTTTTCCCTTTAGCTTACCAAGTGACAATGGATATGCAATCATCATTGTCATAAGCATGCTCAAAATTGTTCCGACAATTGTAATGAACACTGTCACCTTATATGCTTGTACAATCTGGCCATCCTTCAATATCAAGTTATACGCATCTAATGTAAATTCTTTTGGCCAAAACGTATATCCATAATGGGATAAATTATATTCGGTCTCGAAGCTTGAGCCAATCATCATAATAAACGGAACCAAGCACAAAACACAGAATCCGCCAATGATGATCACCAAAATGATATTCATCAGGATTGTATCTTTTCCTGTTTTTATTTTCTTTCCACTTGCCTTCATACCTATTTTCCTTCCCTTTCTTAGAACATTGCAGAGTCAGGGTCAACCTTCTTAACGACAAGGTTTGCACTAAATACCATGATAAGTCCAACAAGTGACTGGAATACACTGACGGCAGTGGACATTCCCAGATTGCTGTTCGTACGGAAAATTCGGTAAACATATGTATCAATTACATCCGTTGTATCATAGAGCAATGCATTATCACCGACTACTGCATAAATCATTCCGAAATCACCCTTGAAAATATTACCGATACTCATCAGTGTCAGCAATACAATGGTCGTTTTCAGCAATGGAAGTGTTATTTTAAAAATCTGTTGGAAACGATTTGCTCCATCAATCTTAGCAGCTTCATACATGCCCTGATCAAATCCAGTAATCGCAGCTATATAAACAATGGTTCCAAATCCTGCTCCCTGCCATATTTTTAAAAATACAAAGATCCCTCTCCAATATCCTGCTTCTGAATAAAATTTGATGCTTTCCTTTCCCATTCCTTCTAGGATTTGATTTACAATACCGTTCTGATTTAAAAATCCAGTTAAGAACATTGCAATTACAGCCCAAGAAATAAAATGCGGCAAAATGGCAATTGATTGTGTTACCTTTTTTACCATTTTGTTTTTGATCTCGCAGAAAAGCAATGCCAGAACCAACTGTGCCAGCGTTCCCGTAACGATGAACAATACATTTAAGAAAATTGTATTAAAAATTATTTTCCAAATTGTATTGGTCATAAACATGAATTTGAAGTTCTGTAATCCACACCACGGACTTCCAAAAATTCCCTTCATGTAGTTAAAGCTCTTAAAGGCAACTGTAATTCCACCCATTGGGATATAATTAAATACAATTACCCAAATGATTGCCGGCAGCAGCATCAGATACAGCCATTTGTTTTGCCAAAGATACACAAACAAATTTGTTTTGTTTTCCTTTTTCGTGGTTACTTTTTGCTTACTCATAATTTTTCATTCCTCCCTTCTCTTTTTTGGCAAGCATTGATTCGTTTTCTGTTGTCAACTTTATTCTAGCATTTGACTTTTTGAGAATACAGAGGACTTTTTTTTCATTTCCTGCACTTTTCTTAACTCGCCTTGATTTTTATCTCAAAATCAATTATGGTGTATACAGAAAGATACTGGCTTTTATTTTTTAATCTCAACAAAAAAAGAAATGGGGGTAAATTAATTATGATGAATTTAAACAGTCCTTTTTTTCGCCTTATCACAAACATTGGAAACCTGATTCTTGTGAGTATTCTTTGGATCATTGGATGCATTCCTATTGTTACAATTGGTGCTTCTACAGCTGCTTTATACTATACCTGTGTTAAAGTGATTCGCCATGGAAGAGGGTATCTATTCTCTTCATTCCTGCAATCATACCGTTCTAATTTAAAACAAGGTATCGTTGTTACCTTGCTTGGAATTCTTATTAGTTTTGTTTTATACATGGATTTTCGATATATCACAGCTCTTGATGCAGCACCCCAGTATTTGGTTGCAATATACCAGATCTGCATGACATTTTTTGCTAGTCTTTTGATCTATCTGGTTGCAACAATGTCTCGCTTTTCTGTATCTTTTTTTCAATTATTAAAATTATCTGTTTTTATGATGATTCGCCATTTTTATTATACGATTGTCATGCTTGTGCTTCTGATCACAGTTATTATTCTTATGATGGCAGTTCCTTTTTCCGTATTCTTTCTTCCGGGAATCTATATTCTTTTAACTTCGCTAATTATGGAAAAGGTACTTCAAAAATATACGCCTCACGCCAATGATGGAAGTGACGAAGGAAATTGGTATTTGGCAAAATGAGGAATGTAAGTGCTGTCCATCATGATGGTATACCATATAAACATTACTCAAAAAGACTCCTCGAGCAGATGCCTGATGCTAGGCATCTGTCGAGGAGTCTTATAAATTTCCATAAAAAATTTTAAATAGCCACAATCGCCAGTCCAATTAAATGCACAATCAGTGCAACCACCCATGCTACAGCACACTGGAATAGCACAATGCCTACTGCCCATTTTGCTCCCAGCTCTCTTTTAATGGAAGAGATTGCTGCAATACATGGTGTGTACAGAAGACAAAATACAAGAAGAGATGCTGCTGACAGCGGCGAGAGTACTTCCAACAATGTCTTTGTACTTCCAAACAATACTGACAAAGTAGAAACAACGCTTTCCTTTGCCATAAATCCAGCGATTAAAGATGTACAAATACGCCAGTCGCCAAAGCCAAGCGGTGCAAAAACTGGTGCAATCAAACCTGCTACTGCTGCCAGAATGCTGTTTTGGGAATCAGAAACCATTGCCAAATGTAAGTCAAATGTCTGCAAGAACCAGATTACAAGAGATGCCATAAAGATTACAGTAAATGCTCTTTGAAGGAAATCTTTTGCTTTATCCCACATCAGCTGGAGTACATTTTTTGCTCCTGGAAGACGATAATTTGGCAGCTCCATTACAAATGGAACAGCCTCTCCATGAAACATAGTCTTTCTGGAAATAACAGCTGTTAAAATACCCATTGCTATACCTAAAAAGTAAAGACCAATCATGATAATACCGCTTTGCTTTGGAAAGAATACTGATGTAAAAAATCCATAGATAGGAAGCTTAGCCGTACAGCTCATAAATGGTGTAAGCATAATCGTCATCTTACGGTCGCGCGCTGACGGCAGTGTTCTTGTCGCCATTACACCAGGCACTGTACATCCAAATCCAACCAACATTGGCACAATGCTTCGTCCGGAAAGGCCAATCTTACGAAGCGGCTTGTCCATGACAAAGGCAACTCGTGCCATATAACCACTATCCTCAAGCAATGATAAGAATAAAAACAGTGTAACAATAATAGGAAGAAAGCTAAGTACACTTCCGACACCATTAAATATACCATCAATTACAAGAGAATGAAGCACATCATTGACCTGCCATAGCGTCATCACAGCATCTGTCTTTTGCGTCAGCCAGTCAATTCCAATCTCCATCAGATTTTGAAGTCCTGCACCAATCACACCAAATGTCAGCCAGAATACAAGTGCCATGATTGCAGCAAACATTGGAAGTGCCGTATAGCGTCCAGTCAATACTGCATCGATTTTCCGGCTTCTTTCGTGCTCTTTGCTTTCACCCGGCTTAATCACTGTCTGATCACACAGCTTTTGAATAAATGAAAAACGCATGTCTGCAATGGCTGCTGAGCGGTCAATTCCACGCTCTTCTTCCATCTGCACAATGATATGCTCAATCATTTCCTTCTCGTTTTGCTCTAAGTTTAATGCCTGCTCAACAAGCTGATCGCCTTCAACAAGCTTACTTGCCGCAAATCGCACCGGAATACCTGCCCTAACGGCATGATCTTCGATCAGATGCATTATTGCATGAAGGCAGCGATGAACTGCTCCGTTATGACTGTTTTCATCGCAAAAATCCTGTCGGCTTGGCTTTTCCTGATATTGCGCCACATGAATTGCATGGTTTATAAGCTCTGTAATACCCTCATTTTTTGCTGCTGAAATTGGGACAACTGGAATACCAAGCATAGACTCCAATTTATTGATACGGACAGATCCGCCATTTCCGCGCATCTCATCCATCATATTGAGTGCAAGCACCATAGGCACATCAAGCTCCAAAAGCTGCATTGTCAGATATAGATTTCGCTCAATATTTGTGGCATCCACGATATTTATAATGCCGGTAGGCTTTTGCTTAATAATAAACTCTCTTGTCACAATCTCCTCACTGCTGTAGGGAGACATTGAGTAAATGCCAGGCAGATCCGTCACAAGCGTATCAGGGTGATTTCGAATCTGACCGTTTTTGCTGTCAACTGTCACGCCTGGAAAATTTCCAACGTGCTGGTTTGAACCAGTCAGCTGATTAAAAAGTGTTGTCTTTCCGCAGTTTTGATTTCCTGCAAGAGCAAATGTCAATACTGTTCCCTTAGGAACTGGATGCTCATCTGCCTTTTGGTGGAAACGTCCGCCTTCACCAAGACCAGGATGCTCTGTCACAGCATTCTCATTGAAAATATTTTTTGTGCTCTTTTCCTTTTTGCCATCTGCCTTTGTCACAGAAGATTCATCAATTAAAATCTTCTCTGCATCTGCCAGACGAAGAGTCAGCTCATATCCGTGGATTCTAAGCTCCATCGGGTCGCCCATAGGCGCCAACTTAACCACCGTCACCGAAACTCCGGGAATCACACCCATATCAAGAAAATGCTGCCGCAGCGCACCTTCTCCTCCAACAACGGTGACAACCGCTGTCTTTCCTATCTCAAGATCCTTAAGTGTCATATTATGTCACTTCCTTTGTGAATATATAGACTTTGATGTCTTTTCAGAAGCCATTATAGCAATTCATGGTGGATTTGGAAATAGTTATTGAGAATATTTTTCATTTATAGTTTAGTAGATCTTTTTTCTTGGGTCAATAGAGTACACCTTTTTGTTTTCTATTGATGTAAATGGTCCTGGAAAACTTTGTTCTCCTCTAGCTTCCCCAAAGAAATCTCCTGCTGTGAGTGGATTTGTTGATACTGGCTTTAACTTCTCTGCGTTGTCTATCAGATTTATTCTCTTTTCCTGTCCAGGGAAAAAGACCGGCTTTTTAGCTGCCTCGTCAAATGTAATGGTGTATGCCTCAGTATCCACCTTAACAGAAACCCAGGCAGTCTGTCCATTCTGATCAAAACCATAAAATTCCTTCCATGTTTTTAAATCCAAGCATACCTCTGGTTCTGGATACATTACACGCAAATATCCAGAAGGCTGATTTGCATAACAGTTATTTTCTGCCTCATTATGCTGTGTAGGAAATGTAATCGCAGACTGACCACATTCATAGAAAAAATTGTTAAAAATTCTAGTATCACGTCCCGTTCCGCCTCGCATCATATCCTGCTCCATGCGAAATGAAACTGGCTTTGCAAAATATCCAGAACCTCTGCACTTTCCAAAGAAATTATTAGAAAGATACAGATGATCAGTTCCTTCACCATACACACCATATCCATTTACCACATCGTGTTCACGCAGCTTATACCAACCGCTTGAACCAGGCTCCTTCGGGATTTTTTTCTTGTCAAACCTGCCCTCTATATTCCAGAAAATATTGTTATCAATCAAGTTTGTCTCATCTCTGCTGCACTCAATAAAAACTGCCTCTCTTTGCTCAATACCATCTAGAAACAAATTTTGCGTAATTCGGTTATTTTCATTTCCACAATCAAGCCACAAATGATCGGCACGATATGTTCGTTTAAAAATATTACGACGAAACAGACTTCCCACGCTGTTATGCAGTTTTATACCCGCAGCTTCCCAGGACAATTCCATTTTCTGCCATCCTGTTCCTTCGATTAAGTTGTCCTCTATAAGCACATGCTCTGCAAATAATCCTGCAATTCCGCAAACACCAACATCCTTGATATGACATCCTCTAATAATTGTGTATCCGATTTGTTGATCCGGTAAAATATCATGATGCCAGCATTCATTTCCAATATCAATTCCAACTGCATTTGACCAGTCAATTGTGCAGTTCTCAATAATCCAATGATGACCGCGCATGCATGAAAGAGCTCCACGTTGTGGAACTGGTGCTCCCATCGCTGCATGTGCACAAGTGATTCCTTTAACATGAATATATGAAAGAAATGGAATCTCAGGTGCAAAACATTGCTCTCGGCATGTAAGTTCAATCGTATGCATTCTCGGGTCTTCATCATTTTCCAGTCGAAAATGTATCGTCTGACCATTTGCTTCTACCCAATAGCTTCCTGGCTGTTCTGTCATCTGACGATAAAGTGCTACCTGTACAAGTGGTTTTCCATCACAAAATACCATGCCTCTTCGATTTAAATATGGTGTCATATCTGTTTTATCATACTCAATAAATAACCTGTCATGCAAAATATTAACTGCGCAAAACGGATTATATCCTTTAAATTGCTCTGGGTTTAAATGATGACACCAAATTATCGGAGTTTTTTCCTCACCTTCTATTTCTCCCATTATCCAGCCCGTACTTTTTTCAAACTCAGTCACTTCTTCCGAAGCTTTTATAACAACATCTCCATCCCCTGCAGCTTCATATAAAACCATTTTTTCTGGTCCCTCTCCTCCAGCCTGAGGACGAACACATTCGCGATAAGTACCCTGATGAATAACAACCTTTGTACCTGCCACAGCACGCCTTGCAGCCTCTGAAATTGTTTTTAGTGGTGCCTCACTGCTTCCATCATTATTGTCTGCACTCATCTTATGCGCTGGATTTACATGAATCACCGTATCATAACTACACGGCATTTCCCAGCTGACAAATTCACTTCCATCTGGAAGTACTGACATAATATCTTTTTTCATTTTTTCTCCTTTTTGATATTTTGTACTTGATTTATTGTAAGAAAAACGTTAAACTATAGCATATAGTACTATTATTTTTATCATTTTAGAATGTATTATTTTATACTTTTGTTGTATTACTATGTAACTATGTTACTGTTTATATAGACTGTAACACAAATATATAAGGAGGTTTTTATCATGAGTCAACTTACTATTTCAACGCAGGAAAAACGTTTTCCTGTTGCTCCAGATCTATACGGCTTATTTTTTGAAGATATCAGCCATGCTGGTGACGGCGGCTTGTATCCAGAGATGCTTCGTAATCGTTCCTTTGAGGATTCTCTGCTTCCCGATAGCTGTATCACAAACGATAATGGCAAAACATTTACTTCTCCAACAGGATGGATTGATGAGTTCAACAATGGCGAAGGAATGAATGACTGGATCGCATCACAAAAAATTGCACCAACCACAATTCCTGCCTGGTATTCCGAAAATGCAGACATGCAGCTTAATAAAGATAATACACTCAATGATAATCGGCGCGTTTCTCTTCAAGTTGATTTTGAGGAAAATGGCAAAATCTATAACATCGGATATAATGGCATTAATCAAGAAAAAGGAGATACATATAATTTCTATCTGTTTGCAAAATCAGAACAAACGCTGCATCTGACGGTATCCATTCAAATAAATAATCAAACATCCTGCAGCAGCGATATCATCATAAACGATGCTAATTGGAAACGCTATGATGCACAATTTCTGGCCACTGAAACAGCAAGAAATGCTACTTTTTCCATTCAATGTCAGGAAAAAGGAACCCTTTACCTTGGCTTTTGTTCTCTTATGCCTGCAGAAACATTTCACGGTCACGGACTTCGCAAGGATCTTGCAGAAAAGCTTGAACAAATGCATCCTTCATTCTTGCGTTTTCCAGGCGGCTGCATCGTAGAAGGCTTTACACTTGAAACAGCTATGTTTTTCTGTAATACTGTCGGTCCCGTTTGGGAACGTCCAAGCCACTGGCTTCTTTGGCACTATCGAACTACAAATGGTCTGGGATTCCATGAGTATCTGCAGTTATGTGAGGATTTAAAGCTTTCTGCTCTTTATGTGTGTAACTGTGGTATGACTTGTCAGGGACGCGGTCCTTATTATTTCAACGAAGCTCAAATGCAGTTTGCTATCAACGATACCTTAAATGCCTTAGAATATGCACTTGGTTCAAGCCAAACACATTGGGGCAGTCTGCGTGCAAAAATGGGTCATCCAGAACCGTTTTCCCTTAAATATCTAGAGATTGGCAATGAAAATAGTGGTACTGAATATGAGGCTTGCTTTAATCGCATTCGAGAAGCTGTGCTTGAACGCTATCCTCAGATCATTATTGTCTCCAACACAAGAAGCGAAACAATAAAAACAGATATTGTAGATGATCATTATTACAATATGCCTGAATTTTTTGCAGAAAATATTGATATTTATGATAACTATAGCCGCAAGAATCCCAACATTTTTGTCGGTGAATTTGCAGTAAACCAAACTTATGAGGGACAGCTGCGCGCTGCAATCTCAGAAGCTATGTTTATGGTTGGCTTTGAACGAAATCAGGATGTTGTAAAGCTTTGTTCTTATGCTCCGCTATTTTCCCACGTTCATTATCAATCTTGGTATCCAAATCTCATAATGTTTGATAATAGCAGAAGCTATGTTATTCCAAGCTACTATTGTTTCAAACTATTTGGTGCGAATCGCGGTGACATGGTAGTTTCCTCCAAAGAATCCTGCGAAAAAATTTATCTATCTATGCATGGTCTTCCTGTCATCAACGGCGATTGTGGATTAACCTGGAAAAATGCTGTTTTCAATAGTGTACCTGTTTTTCCAACAAAAAGCCTGCATGGAAAAGCCATACAGGACAATGATTCATATGTTTTACAGGAAAATGATGCCGATGAATTTACTAATCAGTCAATTCGAAGTCAAATTTTACCTGGCATTGCTCTAGGTAATGATGTAGAAAGCCGCGAAGGCAGCTTTACTGTTCAAATTTTGGCTGAAAAAGGAAAACGAATCGGTGTTGGTATGTTGTGTTCACCAAAGCCATTCAGCTATTATGACCGAACTGATCCGAATCCAAAGGATCCATGGATGCTTTTTAATCTAGAGCCTCTGCGCTGGATTGTTGAAGGCAATACTGCTGCTCTCTATCGCGGCGGCATTTCCCTTACGCAATATTCAGAGCCAAAACAAATTTCACTTCGCTATGGAGAATATAATGAGTTTCACTATGAGCTTACAAAAACTGCAGTCAGTCTATATCTAAATGGTAAACTTATCGATACTGTTGAACTGCCGCATTATCAATCTATGTGTTCTGTCACGACTGATACTGACGATAGTGTAATAATAAAAATTGTCAACTTCTCTGAGACAGATGATCCAGTCTGCATTTCAATAGATTGTGATGTAAAATCAGAGTATGAGGTTTCGCAGCTCACTGGAAAAGCTGATTTTGAAAACTCCCTTGACAATCCAGACCAAGTTCATGATACAACAACAATGTTAACTGGTGCTAGCAGATGTTTTACCTTTACTGCCCCAGGTCTTTCCGTCAATGTGTTAAAATTAAAGAAAAAATAAGCAATGCTTACCTCCGATTATTATACTCATAAGTTACTTTCTTATGAGTATAATAAATCGAATAGTCTGCAAATCCAAGTATTCGTTTTTACTTTCAAACCACTGAGACAGTAATGAGCCACCACAATGTCATCCTAATTCACTCAGCACCTGCACGATCTTCTTTATGTTTTCCATGTTGATGGAAGAATAATTCATTACATAAGTATTCTCATACGGATTCTCCTGTCCGTTTTGTTCATGCTTTTCTGTGTTCTTTATGTAGTAGCGCGACAGCGGATCTAGCTTCACACCACCTGCCTTTGCCTTTTCGATAATCTCTGCCTCTGCGCAGTCCGACTGGATATGCATAAGAAAATGCACTCCTGCTTCTTCCTCTTGTATCGTAATATATTTTCCGATTGAACCGCTTTTTAGCTCTTTTAGGATCGCATCTCGCTTGTTCTGATAATAATTTCTCAGTCTATTTATATGCTTTTCAAAACTTCCATTTTCCATAAATTGTGCCAATGTGTACTGCTCGAAATTGGATACGGTACATGAATAGAAGGATAGTTCACTATAAAAACGCTTTGCCAAATCCTCAGGCAGCACCATATAACTGATGCGCACCGTGGATGCAAGTGTTTTTGTAAATGTGTTGGTATAAATTACCTTACCAGAAATGTCGATGCTTTGCAGCGTTGGAAATGGTTTTCCGCTTAAACGAAGCTCGCTGTCATAGTCATCCTCTATAATGTAGCGTTCTTTTTCTTTTGCCGCCCAACCGAGTAGCTCATAGCGACGACTGACTGGCATGACAAGACCAGTTGGAAAATGATGGGACGGAGAGGTGTGAATGATATCAATCTTCTTTTCCTCTAATTCGTGTATAGACACACCAGACTCATCCAGATCGACATGGCGATAGGTCACGCCCATACTCTTGCAAATTTTACCAATCTTATGATAACCTGGATTTTCCACGCCATATATCAAATTTTTTCCAAGAAGCTGAATCAAAAGACCATAGAGATATTCCGTTCCGGCACCAATGATAATCTGATGCGGTGCGACTTTCATACCTCGAAAATCCCCTAAATAACGGGCGATTGCATTACGAAGAGGCAGGATGCCGCCGCAAGGCGGGTTGATCATCAATTGAATACGGTTATCGTTTAACACACTTCGCACAGTCTTCGTCCAGATGGTAAATGGAAAAATTTCACTGTCGGTCTGATTGCTAGAAAAATCGGCAAAGTAAGGAGAGCAGGCAATGCTAGCAGAGTCATCAAACAAATTTGTATCTGCACTTGTTTTCGCGCTTGTATTTGGATTTGCCACCATATCAATATCTGACACATAAAAGCCGCGTTTTGGCATCGAATAAATATAACCTTCATCCGAAAGCTGACCGTAGGCATTCTCCACGGTAATTACACTTATACCCAGATTTTTCGCAAAACTGCGTTTTGAGGGCAGCTTCTCACCAGCGCACAATTTTCCTTGCAAAATGTCGTTTTTGATGCATTTATAGAGTGATTCATAAAGTGAATCTGACCCTGTTGCGGTTAAATTATATGTCAACATCTGATCTTTTTCCTCCAATCTGACCTTACTGAATATATTTATTTTGGGGATTTTCTTATGTCCACTTTGCCAGTATAATGCAAGGCAAGTCAAAAGTAAAGCTTTGGAAAAGGAGAATCTCACTATGAATACAACAAATACTTCCGTTACTGCAACTGAACGTTATAAATTAAATAAGGAGCTAGCCCAGATGCTAAAGGGCGGCGTTATTATGGATGTTACGACACCGGAACAGGCACGCATTGCGGAGGCTGCTGGTGCATGTGCCGTTATGGCACTTGAGCGTATCCCGGCTGATATACGCGCAGCTGGCGGTGTTTCCCGTATGAGCGACCCAAAGATGATTCGTGGTATTCAGGAAGCTGTTTCCATCCCTGTTATGGCTAAATGCCGTATCGGCCATTTTGTTGAGGCGCAGGTACTTGAGGCAATCGACATCGACTACATTGATGAAAGTGAAGTTCTTTCACCGGCTGATGATGTATACCATATAAATAAGAGAAATTTCAGTGTTCCGTTTGTCTGCGGTGCTAAGGATTTGGGTGAGGCACTTCGCCGTATCAATGAGGGTGCTTCTATGATTCGTACTAAGGGTGAGCCTGGAACTGGTGATATCGTGCAGGCTGTTCGCCATATGAGAAAGATGAACAGCGAAATCCAAAAACTGACATCTATGCGTGAGGATGAGCTGTTTGAAGCTGCAAAGGTACTGCAGGTTCCGTATGATCTTGTTTTATATGTTCACAATAATGGCCGTCTCCCTGTTGTAAACTTTGCTGCAGGCGGTGTGGCAACTCCTGCTGATGCCGCACTTATGATGCAGCTTGGCGCTGAGGGTGTATTTGTTGGCTCTGGTATCTTTAAGTCTGGCAATCCGGCAAAGCGTGCCGCTGCGATAGTAAAGGCTGTCACTAACTACACTGATGCAAAGATGATTGCTGAGCTTTCTGCCGATCTTGGTGAGGCTATGGTCGGAATCAATGAACAGGAAATCGCACTTTTAATGGCTGAAAGAGGTAAATAATGACAATCGCAGTTCTCGCTCTGCAGGGTGCCTTTGCAGAGCATGAAAAAATGATTCGCTCTCTCGGTGCAGACTGCATAGAACTGCGTCAGGCAGAGGATTTAAAAAAGCATTATGACGGGTTGATTCTTCCGGGCGGAGAGAGTACCGTTCAGGGAAAGCTCCTTCGTGAGCTTGGCATGTTTGACACAATAAAAAAGCAGATCGAGGACGGTCTTCCAGTCCTTGCGACCTGCGCAGGAATGATTCTTTTAGCCTCTGCTATTGATGGACAAATTGCCGGGCAGCCAGATTCATATTTTGGCACACTGCCTGTCCGCGTCAGAAGAAACGCTTACGGAAGACAATTAGCAAGTTTTCATGCAAAAGCAGATGTCGCAGGCATAGGTGCTGTCCCAATGACCTTTATCCGCGCACCATACGTTGTAGAAATGGATAAGGATGCACTTGCTTCTGGTAATGGTCAAATCCTTGCCGTTGTGAATAACCGTATCGTGGGAGTACGCTACAATAATCAGTTTGCATTTGCATTTCATCCGGAATTGGATCCAGACACACGAATCCATCAGGCGTTTCTTGACTGCATAAAAGCAAGAACTCCTGACTGAAGTCACAAACTTTCAAGTGCCTGTTATAAACCAATAAGGAGTCAGAGACAACATTCTCTGGCTCCAACATCATATTATATATAGGTTACACTCCCGTCTCATAATCCTGCCACTGGGCACTTGATTCACTGACATCCGGCCAATTGTCATCATCATATGTATCCCACTCACCGTTTTGATACAAATCTTCAAACCAATCACCATACGAATTATGCTGATAAAAACTATGGCGCTCGGGTCCTTCCTCTCCAGCAAAATGAGCGATTCCACCGATCTTTTCCCACACTAAATTCGATTGTGTTCTCACAGTTCCATAGTCTAACAGGCTCATCTGATTATTCAATGTGACCATTTCAGTGATCGCATATCCGCCGCTTCTGCTATCCTCTTTTACAACAAAATCATCATATGGGATGCGAAGCGGTGAATGCTGAATTGCCGCCTCATAGCCAACTTGAACATTGTAGTCAACTAGATAGCACACCGTCAGCGCCTGATAACAGTATACACGGTCTGCACCATGGTTTAATGCATATTCGGCAATGGTTTTTTGTGACATCTCCCATACGCGGCTTGGCTCAAATTCATACAGAATTCCATCTTTTTCATAGGCGAAAAATGATTGATGGCAAGTCTTTTTTATATCATCGCCCATATCATATCGTCCGGCAATCCAAAATCCACTGGCCGCCTTAAAGCCAACCTTTGGATTTTCCCACACAGTAAATGTAGCTACGCGTTCCTGCTGTCCCCTTGCAATATCCGGCACCACACGTTTGCCGCGAAGCAGCCACATCTTTGGATTTCCTTCGCTTATTTCCCAGTTTCCTTCTCCTCGTCTGTCAAAATAAAAAATGTCGTATGTTTCTAGCTCTGTCTTCTCATCTTCTGGAAGTATGGATAAAAGTTGCTCCTTCGCCTCCTCCTTTGAAAGCTGTGAAAATTCTTTTTCTGGCAAATTCATCATATATTTGCCATGTACTGGCCAGATGGAAATTGCTATACTGACAATCGCAGGTAAAAGTGTCATGCCCACGAGTGGAATTAGATACTTCAACAGTTTCTTCCAAGAAAATGGCTCGATTCCGGCATAAGATTCCTCCTGCAAAATACGCTTGATCTTCCATGTTTTGATAATAAACAAAATATCACAAATTTTAAGTGCAATCACTCCAATTATAATAAGAAAGCCCCACGTACCATTTACATTTATATTGACACTTTCCTTTGGAAATCCATGAATCGCGTTAAGAATCAATATCAGAAGGGTCTCTGCGCAAATATAGACCTTAAGTACCCAGGCAATACTGCCATCGTCTTTATTTAATTCTGTTTCTACTGCGGCATCCAAATAATTTGCCATCATCATAAGAACAATTCCGGAAGCAATCATGTTTCCTATACGTAATCCAGTCTGCAAAATCGTATACGGCTGTGTCTGTGCCAAGACAGTAATCGGCATCAGTAAGCCCAATCCATATGATGCATAAAACGCCTTGCGAAATGACTTGCTGATTGTTCTCATGCGATATAAGGAAAATATCATAATATATGTTCCTATCCAACTGATCACATCTGGCCGCATATTATTGACATCTGGCAGCCAAATTAAGAAAATTCCAATCCAAAGGACGGTAAGCATCTTATTAAAACCATTGTTGGAATCGTATGGATGCGCAAGCATAAGTTCATGCGCAAGCTCATTTGCATCACCCATGCGGCTCACCGCCTCGACATAAGCTGCGCTCTCATTCATTCCCTCGTCCATGAGCTCAAATGCTTCGTCCTCAATGTGATCTTCCATCTCCTCACGAACCATCTTTTTTTCTCTCAAGCCAACAATTTCTTCTGTTATCTGGTCAAGAAAGGCATTCATCTTTTCTATATGGCCATTATCTGTCTGATTAGCACCATTCATCCCAATATCACTCATAAAATCACCTTCCCTTTCCTCATATACTTTAGATCAGAAATATTCATCAAAGCGCTATGCCACTTTTTCGCATATTACGCATTTTGCAGCTGCAGCACCTTTCCTACTGCTCCTGCATATTCCTTCCATTCCTCTTTCTGTCTGTCCAGCTCTTTTCTCCCTTTTTTTGTAATCCTATAGAAGCGGCGCTTTCTCGCTGAGCTCGTATCCTCCCAATATGCTTCCAGAAAGCCATCCTGCTCCAACACATGAAGAATCGGATAAAGTGTTCCTTCTTTCAGGGAAAAAACTGTTTCAGAACGCTGCTCCAATTCTTTAATGATCTGATAGCCATACATTTCCTTCTCCTCAAGCACACCAAGTACTAACATAGATGTGCTTCCCTTTACCAATTCTTTATTAACGCTCATAATACTCCTTTCCTTCTTGAATAAACTTCGCAGCCAATACCTCGTATATCTATACATAGATTATCATGGTATATGGCTGCTGTCAAGTTTTTTTCACTTTATTACATTTTCGTTACGGAAATCTCAACCTGCTTAAACGGTATTTCAATTCCTTCCTCATCAAATGCCAGCTTAATATTTTCTGTTAGGCGCCACTTTGCATTCCAATATTCTGATGATGAAACCCACACATGAAGTCCTAAATTTACGGAGCTTTCGGCAAGCTCTGACACAAATACATTGACGGGATTTTCTGGATCTCTTGCAGGATCATTTTCTCCCAGACGGATCAATACTTCCTTTGCCTTTTTTAAATCGGACTTATATCCGATTCCCACAGATAACTCAAGACGCCTCTTTCCCGTTGCTGTTACATTGACAATACTGCTGTCTATCAGCGTACCATTTGGAATCACAATAAGACGATTATCTGCTGTAATTAATTCTGTATATACCAGACCGATTTCCTTTACTGTGCCTTCTGTATTTCCCTGCACAATGTAGTCACCAATGACAAACGGCTTCATCAATAAAATCAGCACGCCTCCTGCAAAGTTAGAAAGGCTTCCCTGAAGCGCAAGACCAACTGCAACACCAGCAGATGCTACAAGTGCAGTCAGCGATGTTGCCGTCAGTCCTACCGTCTGCAACAATATGCCTAACATGCAAATATAACCAAGTGCATTGATCACGTTGCAAAAGAAGCGGCGTACAGTCACCTCCATGCCATGACGTTTTAATGCCTGATCGCATAAGCTTACTATCTTTTTAATCAGCTTTCTGCCGACAAAAAAGATCATTAATACTAATGCAATGCGAAGCAAATAGTCACATGCAACCGGCACATACCTCTCAAACATTTCTTTCCATGAAATCCGGCTTAGCTTTTCCACCTTATCACCAAGCTCATTTGCCAGAAATTCCATGCTTTCAGGCTCCGTTTCCTCAACTGCTGCAGTTGCTAAATCCTGAGTTAAAATTGAGCTTAAATCGTTGAACCAATTAAAACTTTTCATTGTTTTCTCCTTTCCTGCTGCTAACAAAAATATATCATATACTTCACCAAAATGCCAACATCCTTAATAAAACTTATATGTTGCACCGTGAAAGCTTCTATGCTAAAGTAGCCTTAAGTAAATAGTGCCTGCCGAGATTCCGACAGATCACAGAAAGGCATGGTTTTTTATGAATACTTGCAGACGCATCAACTCAGAATGGCTCTTTTTCAAGCAGCCATTATCTGACACTACTACAACATTTTCACCTACTCCGCCAGCACAAAATGATTCGCGATTTTATCCTGTCAATCTTCCACATGACTGGCTAATTGCAAACAGTGCTGATCATTACGAAAACAGCGAAGGCTGGTATCAAAAAATAATTTCCAGTGATATTCTCCCCTTTGACGCGTCGTCTGACGATGACTGGCTTCTCTATTTCGAGGGTGTTTACATGGACTGTACAATTTTTGTAAATGGAATGCAGGCCGGCGAATGGAAATATGGTTACTCCTCATTTGAGGTTCGCTTGACGCCATTTTTGAAAACAGGAGAAAATACAATTCTTGTGCATGTACGTTACCAGTCCCCGAATAGCCGTTGGTACTCTGGTGCCGGCATATATCGAAGTGTCTGGCTTAAAAAGGTTCCAGCTGTCCACATAGCATCAGACGGTATCGCTGCCGAAACACACCTTATAGAAAATGGCAAGTGGTCGCTTTGCATGCACACTACAGTTGAAAAAGAAGGCATTCAGCAGTCTGCTACGGATTTCTTCGCGTCTGAAAATAACAATCCAAGCGCTTCTCTGTCTCTTTCTTTCTGTGTACAGACATTAGACGGCACTGTGATCCTTTCTGAAATTTTGGAGAACACCCCTGTCACACTAACAAATATAAAGCCCTGGGACATAAGCGAACCAAATCTTTACAAAATCGTCTGTACGCTGTCTGAAAATGGTACAGCAATTCAGACTGAGACTATCACAACTGGTTTTCGCACAACACGTTTTGACACAAATGAGGGCTTTTTCTTAAATGATGCCCACATAAAATTAAAAGGTGTCTGCCAACATCACGATCTTGGTGCACTTGGCTCTGCCGTAAACCGCTCTGCAATTAAACGCCAGCTTCTGATCTTAAAGAGTATGGGAGTCAATGCAGTGCGCACCACCCACAACATGCCTGCTGTTGAGCTTTTAGAGTTAGCTGATGAAATGGGTATTCTCATCGTCGATGAAGCATTTGACATGTGGGAAATGAGTAAAACCACTTACGATTACGCACGCTTCTTTAAAGAATGGAGTGCTCGTGATGTAAAAAGTTGGATCTGTCGTGACCGAAATCACCCTTGTGTAATTCTTTGGTCCATAGGAAATGAAATTTATGACACGCATGCCAATGAACACGGTCTGGAAATTACACGCTATTTGAAAGAACAGGTGCTGCTCCACGACCCATATGGTCATGCACTCCCTACAATTGGCTCAAACTTTATGCAAGGTGAAAACGCCAGAAAATGTGCTGACATATTAAAGATTGCAGGCTACAACTATGCTGAGCGACTCTATAATAAACAGCACGCCGATCATCCAGATTGGGTCATTTATGGAAGTGAGACCAGCTCCACAGTACAAAGCCGCGGTATATATCATTTTCCGCTTGCAAAACCATTGCTGACTGACGATGATGGTCAATGCTCAAGCCTTGGAAACAGTACTGTAAACTGGGGTGCAAAAAACCAGCAGTTCTGCGCTGTTTCTGATCTTCATATGCCATTTTCCCTAGGACAGTTTCTGTGGTCTGGATTTGACTATATTGGTGAACCTACACCGTATCAGTCTAGAAATTCCTTCTTTGGACAGATCGACACAGCTGGTTTTCCAAAGGATGCCTACTATTTTTATCAAAGTGTGTGGACAGATGCAAAAACAAATCCTATGATCCACATCCTGCCTTACTGGGACTTTAATCCTGATCAGATGATTGATGTTCGCGTTTACACAAATGCACCAAAGGCTGCTCTATTTTTTAATGATACTCTTATTGGCGAGAAAAAACTTGCACACACACAAGAAAATAACATAATCGCTGACTGGTCACTTCCTTATAAAAAGGGTGTGCTTACTGCAATCGCTTACGATGAATCTGGAAATGAAATTGCCCGTGATACTAAACATTCCTTTGGTGATGCTTCATCTCTTCGCCTTAGTGCAGACCGATTAGAAGTCCCTGCAAATGGTGAGGAACTGATCTTTGTGACGATTGATGCACTTGACGCAGACGGTTATCCGGTTGATAATGCAAATAATAGAGTTCACGTTACAGTGGAAGGCGAAGGACTGCTTGCCGGACTCGATAATGGCGACAGTACAGACTATGAGCCTTACAAGGGTGACTGCCGACGCCTGTTCTCCGGAAAACTTTTAGCCATTATTGCGCCGACATTAAATGCCGGAACAATCACTGTAACTGCATCATCTGATGGATTGAAGGATGCTGTTTTAACATTAAATACGGTTGCCTGCAAAAATCGCGACTCTGATGATCTTCACATTATGACAATTACTCGCGACCCACTTGCTGATGCAGTCAGTCATGCCACTGATATTCCTGTCAGAAGCATTACTCTTTCCTGCGAGGGCTCTTGTATTTTGACAGCAAACAAACCATCTACTGTAATCAGCGCTGTTACTCATCCTGCAAATGCAGCAGCGCAGCCGCTTGACTGGAAAGTCACAAACGCTGAGGGTGTTGTCGTGCCATACGCCACGCTTGAACGGATTGATGACACTCACATGCGCATTCTCGCCTTTGCTGATGGCAGCTTCTTTGTTCGATGCAGCGTAACAAATGGCCGCGGCTACACTGTTCTTTATTCAATGCTCGAATTTAAAGCAGAACAAATCGGAACTATGAATCTTGACCCGTATAGCTTTACTGTCGGTTCTCTGTATTCAGACTCCGAGGGTGAAATTGCAAATGGAAATGCCCACGGTGCAGCGACTGGTTCGGAAGGGACAACCAGCATTACCTATGGCCCGTTTGATTTTGGCCTCTTCGGTTCGGATACTGTCACGATCCCAATCTTTGAGACTGAAAGTCGTCCAGTTGATCTGACCTTTATCGAAGGAAAAACCAAAACACAGCCAGGCACAGTTCTTTGCCGTGGACATTATGATAAAAAAATGATTTGGGACACCTACCAAGAGGAAACCTTTAAGCTTCCAAAGCGATTAACTGGTGTCACCACATTTACGATTCAAGTGACAAATCGAAAGCTTCATATTGGCGGACTGTCCTTTAAAAAACTTGAGAAAGCTTGGAGTCCTCTATCTGTAACCGATATTGACCGCGTTTACGGCGATGCCTTCTGTAAAACAGATGATGCAATCACCGGAATCGGAAATAACGTAACGATTGAGTATACCGATATGGATTTTGGAGAGAGAACTTGTGTTGTGATTGAAATCACCGGACGCTCCCCAATTGAGAAAAATACCATCCATGTTCGCGCCTCAAATGGAACCAATGAGACATTAAACATCGCTGAATTTACTTATAGTGATGATTATGTCACAAAACGCTTCCCAGTCAATGTACTCTCTGGAAGCCAGACAGTTACACTGTTATTCTTACCGGGCAGCAATTTTGATTTAAAGGGCATTCGTTTTGTAAAAATTTAACGTAAAATTAGAAACTGGGGTCAGTTCACGAAAACTATGTTTATCCGTGCCTGACCCCTTAGCTTCTAATTGAAAAACAGAACACCTCGACGATTGCTTTATTCATCGCAACCATCAAGGTGTTCATTTATCTAACATTACTTACAAGTCCTTGTTTGCATTTAATTATTCTCATCCAATTATTCGAAGGTTCTCTTTTTTTATGAAAGTTCCTTCTGGACCAATCAATTTCTGTTCCCTCTGATTCCATTTGTATGTATCCAGCTTATAGGCTCCATTTTCATATTCATAGCCATCGCCGTCATCATGATACAATTCATATGAGCAATCCTTTCCAGTATATACAAAAAAGGTAAGCTCATTCGATGCGACAACCTCTTCTACACTCTGCGCTGGCTTTGCAATTGGAAGAATACTTCCTTCCTTTACAAAAAGAGGAATTTTCTCGATCGGTGCCTCTGCCTCAATCCACTGACCGCCCTCATAATACTTGTTCGTCCAGAAATTATACCAACCACATCCCTCTGGAAGATAAACAGCACGATAGCAATACGGATTTAGTATCTTTTTAGTATCATTTTCGTTCTTTTGGTAATACATTGGCCTTGTCACTGGACACACCATCAGACTCTCTCCAAACAAATATTGATTCGAAATATGAAGTGCTTGCTGATCCTTTGGAAAGTCAAATGCAAGCATGCGAATCATTGATGAATCATACAGCCATACTTTTCCAGCAGTTGAATATATATAAGGAAGAAGTTTATAGCGAAGCGCATTCATCCGAAGTAATGCCTGATAAAACATACCTCCCGCTCCATCAAATTTCCAAAGCTCTCTTCTGCAATCCGTTCCATGTCCTCTAAATATTGGAAGAAAACAACACCACTGGTACCAGCGTGTATACAATTCCAGATAAGCTGGATCATTCGTTGTATCGTCATATTCACCGTCCCAATACCAAGAATCACCATCCTTCACAAAGAATGCACCAATGTCTGCCGTCCAGTACGGAAGCCCGCTTGCACAGAAATTAAGCCCTGCCGGAATCTGGCGGCGAAACGTCTCCCAACTAGCAGATGTGTCACCAGACCACATAACCGTACCATACTGCTGCTGCCCCGTCCATGCACTTCTCGTTAGATTAAAGACTCGCTTATTGGATCCATCCTTTTTCTGCTCTGCTCTCTGCCCTTCATAAATTGCCCTTGCATGGTACAAAGCATAGTCGTTTGTATGCGCTTCTCCTAGAAACTCACCTGCGGTCTTTTTGTATTCCTCATACTGACTTGCAGGCTCCTGACGCTCCACATGACTCCACTCTGGTGTAAACGGTTCGCTTGAATCACACCACCAAGCATCCACTCCATACCGATACAATCCTCTTTTCACCTGCTCCCAATAGCATTTGCGAGCCTGTTCATTTCTTGCATCATAGATATTGGAAAACGGAAGAAGAAAGCCCTTCTCTTTCATTTCTTTATAATTTTCGCACTTTTCATCCATATTTGGCCAGATTGAAATCATAAAGTGAACATCCTCATCATGAAGCGTCTGAATCATACCTGTTGGATCAGGAAAACGACTCGCATCAAAGCTTTTTTGTCCCCACATGCCATCCTCCCAGGAACACCAATCAAGTACAATGCCATCTAATCCAATTCCACGTCTGCGGTATTCTGCAGCGACCTGACAGATTTCCTCCTGTGTCTCATAGCGCTCCTGCGACTGAAGATAGCCAAATGCCCATCTTGGAAGCATAGAAGCCTTTCCTGTCAGCTGTCGGTATTCCTTCACAACACCATCCATTCCATCGCCATTGATAAAATAAAAGTCCAGCTGAGGATCTGACTCAGTATACAGATAGGAGCCGTGCTCTGTATCACTAAAAATCATGTTTCCAGACGTGTTCATCAAAATACCGTAGCCAAGACTTGACATCAAAAGTGGGATTGCAATCTTTCGGTTTGCCTGATGAAGATATACCATATGACCACGAAGATTGAAAATTCCTTCCTCATGCTGACCAAGGCCATATAGTGCCTCATTTTGTTTCCACTTAAAATAGATTCTTGTGTGATACAATGTCTGATCTGGCTCTCGCACAGCATCTTTCACAAAACGTTTCAAGCCATCTGCTGTCTGAACTTGCTCAATTTTTCCAGCCCGCACAACACGGTAAGACTGAAAAGCCTCCATCGTTCTACTGTTCTTATCTCGTTCCTTTAAAAGGAGTTCCCCATTGGGTTTGTAATACGAAATGGAAGCCGCCTGACGATCGATTCTGATTGTAAGATTTGAAAGGATTACGCTTATGCTTTCACTATCCTCATTCAACTCCCACTGGACAGAATTCATCTGATTGCTCCTCTTAATGGAATCTCCCTGTGTCAATTCTTGTTCCTTTTTCTGTGTATCTGCCTTTGTGCAAATCACTCTCACTGCACTCTCAGATATGGGAATAAACTGAATCTGCTCAGCTTTAGATCTTAGAACAACCGATTTGTCAGTTCTCTTAACATCCGTAATTTGTGTACTCGCCCTATGTTTTGCTACTAGCATATTGTCACCTCTTTTTTGTTTTTGCAGAGAATTTTTTAATTTTCCCGTATTAAACTTTGTCACTGCTGTTTCCATTTTTACATAAGCTGAATCTTTTTACAATGTCCTATTTTAATTGTTCTATGGAATATTTTGATTTTTATTTGTAGCAAAAAAGTTACAATCGAGTATATGGATTTGGAGAGCAAACTTCTGTTATAATTGAAATCAGCAGCCGCTCCCCAATTGAGAAAAATACGATCCATGTTCGCACCCAAAATGGAACCGATGCGACTTAAAATTTGGCTTATCTCTCTAGCAAAAATCGCATCCTCGCAGTCTCCGTATTTCCTCCAGATGCGCCTTTTGTTTTAAAGTTCATTTCATAGCGATCTGCATCGCAGTATGGCTTCCACTCTGGAAGCTTATTTTCATTATAATCATTTCCGTTTGGATTGCCAGTTTTTATAAAGTTGACAAAATAGCTGCTGATCTGACGAGCCAGATCATAGTGATGGCCGTCAAATGGACGCCAACATTTTGCAAGTGTCTCAAAGAAGAACCATAAATCACATGAGTGGAATGTGCCCGCATTGTCCCATCCTGGAATATCAGCATCAAAACGATAATAATAGCTGTTTTGATTACAGCCTGTAGCTTTTCTTGATAAAAATGCTCGCTTTACGCTGTACTCAATTCCACTGACAGGCGAAAAGCCCTCTGGTGTCTGCTTTTTATTTTCTTCAAATGACAAAAACTGATCTGCCTTATCTTTAAAAAGTTCTTCTGCCTTTTTCAAAAGCTGTTCGCCGTCCTTAGCTTCAATGTGATTTAAGAACTCATCTGATGTGTTTCCTGCCATAAGAGGCACTAAAAGGCTTCTTCCTTCAAGCATCTTTTTGTATGGGTCTTCCTTGCAGAATACACCGTCAATCACAGTATACATACGCGGATGATCCTTAGCAAAATCAGAATACTTATCACGAATCTCAAATGCATCAAGTGCTCTTGCTTCCTCTAAGGTTTTTACGCCAAGAAATTCAAAAAAGTCTTTTCCAATCTGCTCTGCCGTAGCTAAAGGTGTAGGTGTTCCAAAACGTGTCTTTTCATAAGGACTTCCAATCATACCGCTCATCACAAGCGCACCGGAAATTTTTCCTTCATTTTCTTCACATGCGAGCTGAGACATTACACTTGCACCGCCTGCCGACTGTCCGGCAATTGTAATCTTATTTGGATCACCTCCGAAATTAGCAATATTTCTGACAACCCACTCAAGACCTGCCTTCTGATCAAGGCTTCCAAAATTGGACGGTGCTTCTGGCTGCTCTTTTGTCAGCTGAGGATGTGACAAAAAGCCAAATACATTCACACGATAATTGACGGTGACAACAACAACTCCCTGTCTTGCAAGGCGCTCTCCGTCAAACTCCATCTCTCTTGTATAGCCCCATTGATAGCCGCCTCCAAAATACCAAACAAGAACTGGACGTCTATCATCCACGCTTTTTGCTCCTGTCCAGATATTTAGATACAGACAATCCTCATCCATAGGCACATCCTGGTCAACATGCCACTCTCTATTGTATAGAGAATCACCTATGCCTGGCGTATCCTGCACAGAAATCGGTGCAAAGCGTGCACAATCCTTTATTCCTTCCCAATTCTCACACGGCTGAGGTGCGCGCCAGCGATTCTTCCCTGTAGGCGGTGCAGCAAACGGAACACCGCGAAAAGCTGTGATACGCGGATCGGCTGCCTCAATACCGCGCACCAGACCATTTTCTGTTTTTGTTTGTCGAATCATTGATCTTCTCCTCTCTAAAACGCTATGATGATTATAACGCTCTTTCACAGAAAGTATTAATGCTCCAGATAAAAGCCCTTCAGTGAACCCTTTCCTTCTCCCTTAAATGTAAAATAAAGTGCCTGCACACCATCTGGCATTTCAACTGGTGTACTATAATGTTTCCATACATTCGTGTACTCTACTGGAATCTGTGCTAGCACTTTGCCATCCCATGCAGTTTTTACTTCAAAGCTTCCCTTTATATAACCACGAACATCAATCGAAATTTGATGAATGTTCTTCATATCAAAATATTTGAAGCCAACTGTTGTACCATCCACAATTGCACCAAGATATGCCGGATCCTCATCACCATCTCTTCCATCCTGCATGATCTTAGGAAAACGTTCATCTACATAAATAGAAGGCTCATTTGTAAATAAATTGCATGCCAAATACGCCGGATAATAGCCCTCTCCAACTAGCGGTCCGCCATTTAATCCACATGAAGTAATCTCTGCCTGGAAAATACTGCCATCTTCACCAAATGTCAGGCGCTCTGCGCATCCCTGTCTGCTGTACCACGTACCATTTGTATGTCTGTGATAGAAAATATACCAGTCATCTCCAATCTGGACCATACTTCCATGATTGTTTGCACCATATGCAGTTGGCATATCTGCCGGCTTATATGTATCAATATGAAGGTCACAGTTACTTACAATCACGCCGCCATACTTAAAGCCGCCCGTAGGCTCCTTGCTCGTCGCATAGCAAAGCTCATGCATAACCTCAGACGAATAAATAAAGTAATATGTGTCGCCTCTCTTTCTAATAGACGGAGCCTCAAAAAATGCGTGACCCTCATATGGTGTATCCTTGCTGTACTCACTTCCCGGCACAATAATTTTCGGTGCTGTCTTCACGGTCAGCATATCTTTATCAAGGATTGTCACCATCGCGCCGCTTCTCGACTTATCCCCAATTCCGCAAAAACCTGTATACAGATAGGTCTGATCTTTCTCTGTGATTACACCTGGATCAAACTGTGGCTCATCTGTTTCTTTTTCACCAAGACGCGTGCCATCCGGATAATGAACATATCCTAAAAATTCATATTTTCCTGCTGGTGTATCACAAACTGCAACTGATACAACTGGAAGCTTGTCTAGCACATAGAACAGATAATAACGTCCATCTGGTCCAACTGTGACATCAGGTGCGTACAGACACATCGTTCCATCTGGATTTTCCGGATCCTGTGTCTTTTTATAAATTACGCCCTCATATCGCCAGTTTCCCAGATCATCTACTGGAGCAGACCAGCATACATAATCACCCATACAAAATACATATCCATTGTAAAAATCGTGCGATCCGTAAACATACACACGTCCATTAAATACATAAGGTTCTCCATCTGGAATATATTCCCATGACGGAAGATATGGATTAAATGCCTGTTTTTTCATATTCGTTACCATTCCTTCCTATTAAAGATGCACACGCACCGTCACTACTGAGCATGCCGGTACCACAAACTTCACACCGCGCTTTGTTAATTCTACATCAAGCGGCTTCTCATATAAAACCGGTTCTTTTCCAAACTCGTTGTAATCATTTAATCCGCCGTGAAGAATAAAGCCCTCTGCCTTTTTAGGTGTCTCCTCCATCAAAACAGCTTCGATAGTCTCCTCACCATCAAGTGATGTATTGACAAGTGTTATAGTAATTACGCCATCTTTATCCTGTGATACTGACTGCTGAATGTTATCCATCTGATACTTATCATTTCCTACCTTCTTTGTCTCAGTCAGACAACTCTCAAGAAGCTCGGCTCCCTGATGGAAACGATACATATGGAACACATGGTAGGTCGGTGTAAGAATCATTTCTGGTCCATCTGTTAAAATAACTGACTGAAGCACGTTTACAATCTGTGCGATACATCCCATCTTCACACGATCACAATGGCGATTGAAAATATTAAATGTAGCTCCTGCTACAAGTGCATCTCTCATTGTGCTTTGTTGGAACAAAAATCCAGGATTTGTTCCCGGCTCTACATCATGCCAACAACCCCATTCATCCACCATCATACCGATTTTTTTATCTGGGTCATACTGATCCATAATCGCACCATGTCTGTAAATTAACTCGTCCATGCCAAGCGCACGATTCATTGTATACCAATACTCATCTTCTGAAAAGTCTGTTGCGCTTCCCTTATGCAGTCCCTTTTCTGCACCGCAGTAATAATGAACAGACAAACCATCCATCATGCCATGTACTTCTTTTGGTGCCGGATCTGCAAAACATTCACGAAGCACCACCTCTGTCCACTTATAATCATCAGCATTTGCGCCGCCACAGATTTTAAAAATTGGATTCTTGCTGTCATAGGTTCTCACATATGTCTGATAACGGCGATAAAGATCAGCATAGTAAGCTGGTGTCATATTTCCGCCGCATCCCCAGTTTTCATTTCCAACACCGAAATAATCCACCTTCCATGGCTTCTCTCTGCCATTTTTCTTTCTGAGATCTGCCATCGGTGACACACCATCTAATGTCATATATTCAACCCACTCGCTCATCTCACGTACACTGCCGCTTCCAACATTTCCGTTGACATATGTTTTGCAGCCAAGCTGATCGCACAGTTCAAAATATTCATGTGTTCCAAAGCTATTATCCTCTGTCACACCACCCCAGTGGGTATTAATCATTTTCTTTCTGCTTTCCTTTGGACCAACACCATCCATCCAGTGGTACTCATCTGCAAAACAGCCGCCCGGCCAACGAAGTACAGGAACCTTAATTTCCTTTAAAGCCTCAACCACATCTGTTCTCATACCATTTTTATTTGGGATTGGCGAATCCTCTCCCACATAAATTCCCTCATAAATACAGCGGCCTAAATGCTCACTGAAATGCCCGTAAATCTCCGGCTCAATATGACCTTTTCTATTTTTTTCGTTAATATAAAGCTTCATAATATTTTTTTCTCCTTTTCTTATAGAAAAGGCGGAGAATAGCAGTTTTGCCTTTCCCCGCCAGATCATCCATGCTGTGTCTGTCTTTTCCTTTTTTCTTTTTCCCCTTTGACCTCAGATCACTTTATATATGCAGCCAAGAACAACTCATTTTCATTTACTCTGCTGTTGCTGCCTCTCTTGCATCTACTACTGCCTGATACTTATTTGTATCAAACTCAACAAGCTGGTCCCATCCAAGACCTTCAAGTGTAACACACATTTCATCCCACATCTGATCAAATTCAGCATCATCTGATGCAAAGATTGCCTGCCAGGATGTTGCCTTGACCTGATCGCCACACTGACTTCTGATCAGCGCGATATCGGTTGTATCAATTGGAAGTACAAGGTTTACACTCGGAACAGGATTAAGCATTCCATTTTCCTCCAGATATGAAACTTCAGTTTCAGAACCAAACTTCTCACTCCACTCTTTGTTTGTTGCTGTGTTATTTTTTTCAAGGAAGGATGCCCAGTAATCACTTCCAAATGTCTCTCCTGTTTCTGGATTCATCTCAATACTTGCAACAAGCCACTGATTTACCTGGTTATTTCCATCAGTCCAGGAACCGCCGCCAAGTTCTTCTGGTACCTGAGGATCATCTGCAAATCTTGTCATACCAGCATCTGTCAGTGTATATGTACCATCATCATTTACAGTATAAATAAAGCCTTCCTGACCAATATGCTGCATAGTCAGACCTTCTGGTGAGCAAAGCCAATCCATAAATTCAAGGATACGCGCCTTATCTTCATCTGACACGTTAGAACCAACTGCCCATGCACGGCCATCGCCATAGTAGGTATCTGATGCCTGATAAATATTCAGATCTTCTAGCGGAATACCACGATAATTCTGACGAGCCTCGCCCTTATCTGGTGAATTCCAGAAACCATACTGCCAGTTGTACCAGAACAGATGAACTCTTCCCTGACGCATCTTGTCACATGCTGCATTCCAGTCCTGTGTAGCGGAATCTGGGTCAACCAGTCCCATCTGATTTGCCTTATATAAGAACTTTAACATCTTATAGTAAGCGCCGTCTTTATCAGTTAATGGTGTGATGGAATTATCTGTTCCCAGTAAAATAGAACCATTTACTTCCTGACCATACCACTTTGTAAGCTGATTTACATTCTCAATACTTGTGCCATCCCAATCTGGCCATAAGCTCAGTGCGTATGTCTTATCTCCAGCCTCATTTGTCGGATAAGCATCCTGAATCTTCTTTAAGGTATCTAACAGATCGTCAAGATTTTTCATCTCTGGTGCGCCAACTTCTACATAATGATCCCACCGAAGTCTTGGCATTATAGCTACAGTATCTTCCTTGTACTCAGTCGGTCCATTGGAGTTCATCTCTGCCGGAATTGCATAAACGCCTTCCTTTCCGATTACTTCATTTATCGCATCATTAAACAGACTAATCTGCTCTTCATATTTCATGAGATTCTCATAATTTGGAAGATCCTCGCTGATATCTGCGATCAGACCTACATCAACACAATCCTGCATATCTGCATTATCCAGAATAATAATATCACCCAGATCACCAGATGCACATCGTGTCTGATAAAGAGATGCTGCATCACCAGATACCTGCGGCGCAACGATGTTTAACTCGATGTTGAAACGATCCTTGATTTCCTTTGCGTACCATCCAGTCTGCATACCCTGATAGTTTGCTGCCACATCGTAAACTTCGATTGTCAGGGTTTCATCATGATTCACTTCTGGTGCTGCCCACGCATTCATTGGAAGTGCGCCTGCTGCCATCATCGCTGCCATTGCCATGCTTGCTACATTTTTCTTTTTCATAGTAAAATCCTCCTTTTTGATTTTCTTTGATTTTTACTTTAATCTTTCTTTATTTCCTATTACTTTAATTTTTCCTTTTGACCCTTTAGCCCTTAACTGCTCCTACCATAATACCCTTTACAAAATATCGCTGGAAAATCGGGTATACAAACATGATTGGTGCAACAACCAAAATCGTAACAGTCATGCGCACACTCGTTGCTGTCTGTGCTGTTGCGGAAGCAGCTGCCATAGCGCCTGAGCTTGCAGAACTGTTTGCCAGTGCCTTTAAGGAGCTTGCCTGATTCAAATACTGATACAAAATAAACTGCAGCGGATACAGCTTCGTATCTGTCATTAAAAGAAGTGTATCCTGAAATGCATTCCACTGATTAACTGCTGAGAAAATAGCAACTGTTGCCATAATCGGCTTAATAACAGGAATCATAATCTTCAAAAATACTTTTATAGTTCCTGCACCATCAATCTCTGCTGCCTCCTGAAGTTCCTTTGGAACAGACTCCACAAACGTCTTTGTCAGGATAATGTTAAATGGAGAAACAATTGCCGGCAAAATATAACCAAGGAAGTTATTTGTAAGATGCATATTTTTCATTGTCAAAAACCATGGGATAATTCCTGCATTAAAGTACATCGTTGCAACTAAAATTCTGTACCAGAACTTTTTGTGCCACATATCTTCCTGAGTAAACATATAACCTAAGAATGCTGATGCACCTACAGTACAAAATGTTCCGATTACTGTTCTTCCAAGAGAAATTTTTGCTGCCTGAAATAAACCGTCAATCTTTAGTGCGCTCACATAATTCTGAAAATGAATTCCTCTCGGCCAGAAAAGAATCACGCCTCTGGCGCTTAAATCATTTGCACTGATTGTATTGATAAAGATGTAGTAAAACGGATATACACAGACTAGCGCGCACAGGCTGAATATGATGTAACAGACAACACCGACCATGCGGTCGCCGAAGCTTTCCTTCATCTTTGTCTTATGTTGATGAACTTGTTTCTTTTTCATCTAAGCTGCCCTCCGATCCAAGTTAGATAAAGCTCTCGCCGCGTACCTTCTTCGAGAAGGTATTTGCACCTACAAGAAGAATTACACTGACCACACTCTTTAACATACTAATTGCAACAGATACGGAATAGCTTCCGCTTCCCATTGCGGTATTATATACGTAAAGATCAAGTACCTGAATGTACTGTTTGTTAAATGCGTTCTGGAATACGTAATACTGCTCCATTCCGTTGTTTAAGAAGTTTGCAATGTTAATCATCAGCAAAACAAAATAAGTCGGAATCAAACTTGGAATTGTAATATGATGAATCAGCTGCATACGGTTTGCACCGTCAACCTTTGCTGCCTGGAACAGCTCATCATCAATACCAGAAATTGCTGCTATGTACATAATTGCCGCCCAGCCAAGATTCTTCCAAGTCAACCACAGCCACTGAGTAAACCAAACATGCTTTGTAGACTGCAAAAACAAAATTGGCTCTGTTGTAAATCCAAGCTTCATTAACAAGGTATTTGCCATACCTGTACTGTTAAACAAGCTGAATGCAACTGAATATACAAGAACCCAGCTGACGAAGTTTGGAAGTGTGGTAACAGTCTGTACAAACTTGCGAAACTTCACGCAGCGAATCTCATTTAAAAATACAGCAAACAACATTGGAAGCCATGATGTACCAAGTGTTAACGCACTCATCGCAAATGTATTTTTTAACACCTGAACAATCTGCTTAATCTTAATATCGTTCTCAACCAGTGACTTAAACCATTTTAAGCCAACAAACTGCGCCTCAGAAAATGGCTTCGGCGGACGATAATCATAAAATGCGTAAATCCATCCGTATAACGGATAGTAACTGAATATAATTACCAGTGCAATGAAAGGTGCTACATACAAAAACAACCGTATGGACTTCCATTTTCTTCTCGTCATCTTTTTCTTTCCCAACTTTTCCACTACCTTTCTTTTTTATTTGGTTTAACGTTTTTTCTTTTATTAGTCTCATTATGTCACTTTACAGGTATTTTGTCAATACCTAATTTGATTTTATTTTTATATTTGTCTATTTTGCATATTTATTTTTATATTCTTTATGTATTCAGCCTTTTTTTTTGTGTTGCTTTACCATTATACTGTTTGTTTAACGTTACTCTTTTATATTTTGTAAAATACTAACTATTCCGATCCCAATTTACAAAATCATGCAAAAAAAAGAAGCAGCCTTACCGACTGCTCCTCTAATTTGTTTAACGTTTTTATTCTTACTCATTTCGCTTTGGAACTGACTCACGTATTTTTATCTCACATGGAATTTTAATGTGCTTTACCGTATCACTATCAGCTCCATTATAATCACTGTCCTGCTTTTCTATCTTTTCAAACAACAGTCTTGCCGATTCTGTTCCAACCTCAAGAAGAGGAAGGCGGCTGCTTGTCATCTTGGGAATGTACCAATTTGCAACCTTCTCATTATCAAATCCAGTAACAGCAATATCCTTTCCCACTTCAAGTCCCATATCATGAATACAGTTATACACACCGCCTGCCATCCAGTCTGACATACAAAAAATCGCATCTACCCCAGCATTCACTAACTTAGCTGTCATCGTATATGCCTTTTCAGGCTCCCAATTTGCATCAAGAACCCATGACGGATTATACGGAATACCTGCTTCAAACAGTGCTCGCTGACAGCCAAGCAAACGGCGTTTTGCATGAATATTGTCAACACGTCCGCTTATCACTCCAAGCTTTCTGTATCCTTGTGCTAAAATGTAGCTCACCATCTGATAGCCGCCTTCCTCATCATCGATCTCAACAGAAGTAATACTTTCATCTGAGCAGCAATAAGCTAGTACAAGCGGCATGTCTGTTTTTTCTTCAAACAGATGTATCTCTCGCTCATGACCTGCTATATATATCAGTCCATCTGCCTTAATGCTTACAAGCTCCTTCATAGCTGGATCTAATACACTATGGATTAACGTTTCATCATTGTACCATTTATCTTGCCATCTTGAATACAGCCTAAGATTCTGCAGAAGGACACGATACTTTTTTTCCTCACAATATTTCATAATGCCTTCGACAATCTCCGGCGTCGTAAACTGCTCGAGATCCTCAGTGATAACACCAATTGTCTGAGTGCGCTGTCTGCGCAGCCCCTGCGCGAAGTAATTTGGATGATACCCAAGTTCCTCGATCGCTTCCATTACTTTTTTACGTGTCTCATCCCTGACCTTTTTGGGACTATTATTTACAATATTTGACACCGTTGTAACTGAAACACCACAGTGCTGCGCAATTTCCTTTAAAGTAACCATTACGATTTCCTCCCGCTTTTGTTTTCCCTGTTGTTTCTTTATGTTAACACAGGAGCGAAATTTTATCAATCACCTTTTTTTACCTGCACACCTACTTCAAGAATCTTATCAAAACGCATAAAAAATGTAATTGTCGTTACAGTTGCTGCCAAAATATCGCTGATTGGCTCTGCCAAAAAGACAGCAAATACCTTGTCTGCCAAGAAACAAGGCAAAATAAAGATCAGCGGAATCAGCAGAATAATTTTTCTTAAACAAGCTAAAAGCAGACTGACCTTTGCCTGTCCAAGCGCCATAAAGCTTTGCTGACATCCCACTTGGAAACCCATTGAGAACATACCAGCCATATAAATGCGAAGTGCCCATGAGGTGTAATCTGCTAAGTTCGTATCCGATGTAAATAAACCTGCAAACAGCCAAGGCGCAATCATCATAACGAGCCATCCAGCAATAGTAAATGTAGCACACACGCAAAACTGAGTAAAAAAGGCCTTCTTTACTCGATCCTTATTTCCAGCTCCGAAGTTATAGCTTATGATTGGCTGACCGCCTTGGCAGATACCCTGAAGAGGCATCGTAATAAGCTGATTCACACTTGTGATAATAGTCATCGCACCAACTGCCACATCACCGCCATAACGGGATAGACTTGATGTAAAGCTGATTGACAAAAGGCTCTCTGTGGAAATCATTACAAAGCTTGAAATGCCAAGTGCAAGACACGGTCCAAACACCTTCGGGTCTAGTTTCATGTTAGACAGCTTTAATTTCAGAATTGTCTTCTCTCCTGTCAAAAAACGAAGCACCCAGATGGCACCAACTGCCTGACTTAAAACAGTTGCGATTGCTGCACCGCGTACACCCATATCAAGCACAAAAATAAAAATTGGGTCAAGTATAACATTAATAATTGCACCAATCAAAGTCGTCATCATGCTGATTTTTGTAAATCCCTGTGTTGTGATAAACAGATTCATTCCAAGAACGATCAGCACAAAAATACTTCCGAAAATATAAATTCGCGCGTACTCAACTGCATACGGCAGCGTTGCATCACTAGCTCCAAACAAACGAAGAAGCTTTGGTGCAAAAATAGAAAATAAAACGGTAAGTCCAACTGCAAAAATTAAAATCAATGAAAAGCAGTTTGCCATGATCTTCTCTGCAGTTTCATTATCTTTTTTTCCCATGAATATTGCCGCTCTTGGTGCACCGCCAGAGCCAGACAGCATAGCAAACGCATTTATCAGCATTAAAAGCGGTGCAAATAATCCAACTCCCGTAAGCGCTGCCGCACCTATTCCCGGAATATGTCCGATATAAATTCTGTCTACAATGTTGTAAAGCAAATTGACAATCTGTGCGACAACAACCGGAATCGCAAGCTGTGCAAGAAGTTTTGGTATGCTTCCCTTTCCCAAATCCCGCGTTCTTGCCTGTGGTTTTGTTTTCTCTTCCATAATTTTTCTCCTTTTTTTCTTCCCCAAACTGTCGCTTTTTCTTTTTAACATTTTTGTAACTATTCAGAACCCCATTCGCAAAATCGCATCTTCGATGCTTCTATTTTGCTCATGTAGTTACCATTTTTTAAAGCCCCGAAGAAGCATTTACCGCTCCAACGAGGCTTTTTGCCTGTTTGTAATCAATCAGACAATACTCTTTGTTATTATCCTATCTACAAGAATGTTTTACTTTGCCTCAGAAGATGCTTCCTCTGTGGAAACTTCCTCGGAAGACACCTCCTCGGAAGACTCCTCAGAAGATGCCTCCTCAGAAACTTCTTCTGAAGACTCCTCTTCCATCTCGACTAAGGTTACGTTCTCTGAAAGCTTTCCTAACACATAATCAGTGCTTGCTGCAAACATTACATATGGCTCACCATAAACACCAACTGCCTTCTCGTAGTCCTCATCAGTAAAGTTTAAAGATTCCTTTGCAATATCTGCTGTCATCTCCCAACCTTCAGTTTCCATAACGGCCTGCAGTACAAGATAGTTTCCTGCATATGTCTTGCACATATCCCTGAAGGAATCCTCATCAAGTCCATTTGCAGATAAGAAAGCATCTATTCCTACACCGTACATAGATGCGATAGAGGTATAATACTGATAACGCTCATTGTAAACTGTATCAACAACCTCTTCCGGTACATCTTTGATCTCGGAATTTTCTACTACATACTGGAACAGTGCGTTATACATGTTCTGCTTGTACAGATTGTCATAGACGCTCTGACGATATGCCTCTGCGCTCTCATAATCCGGCAGATTCTCAGCTATAAAATCATCATCAAACTCTGGTGTTATCTTCTCTTCGATGTAGTTTATAGTGATATTGAAAACAGCATCCTTGCCGCTTAAATCTGTGTTTTTAGTATATGGATCTGGGAATGTAACATTGATATCAAAGTTCTCGCCCGGTGCATGACCGATCAGCTGATCTAAAAATCCATCGATAAAGCTTGTTACGCCAATGGTAACAGTTGCACCTTTTCCGTCAGTGCTTCCGCCCTCAAACTCAACACCATCAACAGAACCTACATAATCAATATTTACAGTATCACCATCCTCGATCAGACGATCTGCATCAGTGATCTGGTTTGTCTTTGTATAAGAGCTTAATGTCTTATCAATCTGGCTCTGCACAGCCTCATCAGATGGAATGATTTCATCTGACAGCTCCATATGGGAATAATCAAGCAGCGTTACATAATCAAGTGCCTTCACACCTTCAAAAAATCCCTTTTCATCATAGCCTTCGCTATAATCAAATGCCTTTGTCTCTGCTTCGCTTGATTCTTCCTCAGCACCAGTCTCATCTTCTGATGCAACCTCTGATACAACCTCAGTTGCCTCTTCTGTGCTTGTCTCCTCTGCAAATGCTGCTGCAGGAGTCATAGCTACTGCCATGCTAATACCGAGTGCTGCTGCTAAAAATCTTCTTCTCATTACCTTCACCTGTCCTGATTCAGTGTTCAGGACTCCCTTTCTTTGAATGACATGAATTCATTCTATCACAAATTTATGCGTTTGAAAACCAATTGAGTAAAATTTCATTCAATTTTCACAGATTTACCATTCTCTGCTATCCCAGATTACCGTGAACGGACCATCATTTTCGAGTGATACTTTCATTTCTGCTCCAAAAATACCATGCTCGACTTTGCCAAATTCTTTTCGACACTCCTCTAAAAAATATTCGTATAAGCGCTCTGCCTCTGCCGGGGAACCTGCCTGCGTAAAGCTTGGGCGATTACCTTTTTTGCAGTCGGCATACAGCGTAAACTGTGATACTACAAGCACCTCACCGCCTACATCCTCGATTGAACGATTGATTTTTCCTTCTTCATCTGAAAAAATGCGCAGCTTATGAAGCTTTTTTACATAGCGTTCCACCATTGACTCATCGTCGCCTTGTCCAACACCAAGAAGAACAAGATAACCTTTCTTGATTTCTCCTGTTACTTTACCCTCTACTGTCACACTTGCATGATTTACTCTTTGAATTACAAGTTTCATAATCTTTTTTCCTCTGTCTGCTGTTCTTATACATTTTGTTAAACCACTTTGCGTTGTGGCTTCAAATGTAAAACCCAGAGGAATCCCCTGGGTTTCATTTGCTTTTCCTTTATTACTGCTCTCTGAAGAAAACTTCTCCAGTCTCTGCATTCATTCCATCTACAATTGCCAGAGACTCTACGCGAATACCCTTGCTGCGGATTAAATCGCCGCCCTTCTGGAAGCCCTTCTCGATTGCAATACCAACACCCTCGATTGTAGCACCAGAGCTTTTTACAATATCAATCAGTCCCTCTAATGCACATCCATTTGCCAAAAAATCATCAATGATAAGTACATGATCTTCTGGAGAAAGGAACTTTTTAGAAACAATCACATCATAAATTCTGCGGTGTGTAAAAGACTGAATCTTTGTGGAATAAACATCACCGTCAAGATTAATGCTCTGAGTCTTCTTTGCAAATACAACTGGTACATGGAAATACTGTGCTACAACACAGGCTATACCGATACCGCTCGCTTCAATTGTGAGGATCTTATTGACTGGACAACCCTCATACAGTCTCTTAAATTCTTTTCCCATCTCTGAAAACAGTTCGATATCCATCTGATGGTTTAAAAAGCTGTCAACCTTTAATACATTTCCTGGTTTTACAATACCATCCTTGCGAATTCTTTCTTCTAACAGTTTCATAATGTTCCTTACCGCCCTTCTGATTAGTGTCTCTTCATATTTTGTCTATGTATAGTTGTATCAAAGGCTACCGGATATCGGCAGCCTATTATACCATGTTGTCTTTTAGGGTTTACTTTGTTACCTCATTTTCAAGCGTCTCGCCTTTTTCAAATGCAGCTGCATTTTCAAGCGTAATGCGGCTGATTGCCTCAAGTGCCTCTCTTGTAAAGAAGCCCTGATGAGAAGTTACCATGACATTTGGGAATGACAAAAGTCTTGCCATTGTGGAGCTTTGCAAAATTGTGCCTGAAAGATCTTCATAAACCTTGTCGTTTTCTTCCTCATAAACATCAAGGCCTACTGCAAAAAACTTACCCTTTCTGATACCTTCAATTAGTTCCTCTGTATTAACAAGACCACCTCTTGATGTGTTGACTAAAATCACTCCATCCTTCATCTTCGCAATAGACTCACGATTGATTAAGTGATGTGTCTGCTCAGTTAACGGACAATGAAGTGAAATCAAATCACTTTGCGTCAACAATTCATCAAGAGTTACATACTCGATATCATTATTAGGGTTTGGATACATATCATAGCCAAGTACTCTCATGCCAAAGCCTCTGCAGATTCGCGCCATAGCCATACCAATTTTTCCAGTACCGATGATTCCGGCTGTCTTCTTATAAAGATCTACACCCATCAGTCCGTTTAAACTGAAATCATTTTCTCTGCACTTGATATAAGCCTTGTGCGTATGACGATTTGCTGTGAGCGCCAATGCCATCGCATGCTCTGCAACAGCCTCTGGTGAATAGCCAGGCACACGTGCAACCTTTATGCCATACTCTGCTGTCTTTTTCAAATCTACATTGTTGTAGCCTGCACAGCGCATTAAAATTAATTTAACGCCCTGACGATGCAGCTGTTCAACTGTCTCTGCCCCAATATTAGCATTAACAAATGCACAGATCGCCTCGTAGCCTGCTGCTAATGCCGCTGTCTCTGGTGACAAATTTGCCTCCAGATAATGAATCGAAAGCTCTGGATACTCTGGCAAAATCGCATCAAAAAACTCTTCATCGTATTTTTTGGTACCATAAAACAAAATGTTCATATGCAATCTCCTTTTCTAATAGATGATTCCCTTGAAAGGGTTCTCAATTTTTTAGAAAACATACACTCAGGCGCTTTGATGTATTATTTTTTCTGAAGTTTGTCTACTATTTTATTCTCCTCCCACATCTTCTGCATCCTGACGTTTTCCTCATGCTGTTCCTCGATGCCAACCTTTGGCAATGCCTGCACCTCTTCATTTAGTGAAAGCATCTTTGCATCCAGCATATTTACAATATCTGAACATGCTTTTAACTCTTCATTGATATGCTGCGGTGCTTTTCCCTCGAATTTATAGCGGATTTTATGCTCAAGTGATGCCCAAAAATCCATCGCAATCGTGCGAATCTGAATTTCCACCTTCACGCTAACCGGTCCAGTTGACAAATATACTGGAACCGATACAACCATATGGTAGCTCTTATAACCATTTGGCTTTGGATTTGCGATATAATTTTTAACGGTCAGCACTTGAATATCTGACTGACTGCTAATGCGGTCCGCAATTCGGTAAATATCAGAAGTAAAGGAACATACGATGCGAATGCCCGCTATATCACTCAGGCAGTTCTGCATGTTGTCCATATTGACTTCCAAGCCATGGCGCTTTAATTTCTTTACAATACTCTCCGAAGACTTGATTCGCGATGTTACATGCTCAATCGGATTGTAATTATGTATCTTGATAAATTCATTATTCAGTATATCGATCTTTGTTGCTATTTCCTTCAGCGCAGATTCGTATGTAAACATAAGTGTTTCCCACTTATCTATGCGGTGTTCGCTGATTTCTTCCATTTACTAAATTTCTCCTAACTTACACTAACTTACTTTTTTTCCTGCAGCCAAAACTTTTGGTGCTTCTCTATCAGTTTACCATATTTTTATTGCTTTTTAAAGTATTTCTTTTCGCGTTTTGTAACATATTACCCGTAGGCTTTCATACCTTTCGACTCTCAAAATATACAAAACGGTCTATTGCATCGAGGATATCGGCAAATTCCTCTCGCGGTGCCAGCGCTACATAACGGCTTAAAAGTTCATTTTCTTCTTTTTTAAAACGACCATAGAAGCAGTCAAACATGTTGTGGCCGCGCATATAAATGCGTATTTCTTCCATATGTGCTTTTACATCCTCTGGTCCTGTCAGATCGTGACCTATTACACTTATAAGCTTTTGTCCGCTTGAAAGTCTCGATAAATATTCCTGCCATTTTTCATAGAAGGTCTGATAAAATGCATTTTCTGACTCGACAACACCTAGCTGCGCCATGATTTTGGGGTTAAAGAAATAATTTTCAAATGAATAATATTTCAGAACAAGCACATTTTGAGGACGCACCTTAGGCAGATGGTCTACGTCGCGCTTTCCTGCCTCCTCGTAATAATTACACAGCTGGCTTATCAGCTTTCGCCTGTCTTTTCCGTCACCGTCTCGTATCATCAGAAACTGATCTTTCAAATAGACCTGGTTCATATATTTTAGATTTGCATACGTTTTGATGTTTGTACAGCTGTTTGTTGTAATAATTGCGATGCGCGACAGATTGCCGTCTTTATCATAGATTTCAGAATAATATCTTTTAAGCAGAATAGGCAATCGGTTTTTATCCTGTTTTCCTTCCACGATAAATACAAAGTTTACATTCATCAGATCGGTTGCCGTATATCCCAAATCATCTAATATTACACTGATATCCGTATTGTCGCGCACAATGGAACGGCCTTGCTTATCAAGTACTACCTGTCGAATTTCGCGGCTGTTAAAGTTTGCAAGAAGATTAGGTGAATGAGTTGTAAACACAACCTGATTTTTTCGTGACAAACGATACAAAATCTCACCAGCCACACGCTGCAGTGTTGGGTGAAGAAAAAGCTCTGGTTCCTCAATCATCAGTATACTTGAAAGCTGTTCCTGCATCTCTGTATATGTTTCAAGAAGAGACAAAAGATAGATGCTTCGCATTCCCTCTCCCATCTCACTAAGCGTATGTGTCTGTCTTTGTGTCTTACTGCAGATTTCTGTTGTAACCTGAAGCATCTGTTCAACATTTCTATTCATGGAGTAAACAATCTCATCCTGGCCGCCGTTTTTCTTAAAGTTTTCATTTACACTCTTTGAAAACTCTTCAAGGTTTAGCTGGTACAGCTTGTAGTCTAAAAGCTTAGATGCCTCGAATGCATCAAGCTCAATTGGTTTTTTCTGATTAATATAGCCGATGCATGAAAAGCAATGGTCACATGTCTTTGCCTCCTCAAACAGACAACAACCGCTTCGCATTTTAGAAATCAGCGCGTCCTCACGAAGAAGCAAAAGATCACTTTGCAGCCGCTCAATATCACGCTCAGGACTGACACTATAGATACGTGGAAGCAGCTTTTCAATATAAGGATTGTTCTTTTTAAAGCCGTCAAAATAGCGCTTTCTGCCATCCTTATTTGCGATAAAGCAAAAAGACAGCTCACCACGCTCATTTATTGATTCACCGTCAGTTTCAAACATTGATACAAACGATGGCAGCTTCTTTTGAAAATCCTCAAACCAAGAATCAAATTTTCTGTAACGACTGATTATTCCTCTTCGGCAAAGACGCTTTAAATCATCCTTTGTCAATTCAAGTGTAAGCGCAATCTCAATATTGCCGCCATCCCAGTTGAAATCCTTTTTTGTTATCGCAATATCTCCAAGCGCCACACGCAGGGCATCTATTATCGTGGATTTTCCGGTATTATTTTGTCCAACAAGAATCAGGGCATTTTCCACTGAATCAATTGTGACATCCCGGATTGCACGAAAGCTTTTAATATGTATTCCTGTCAGTCTCATTCGCGCACCTCTGCTTTTCTTACTCATGTTTTTGAAGATTGCGGGAGTGCAAAGCACGCAGCAATCTGGTATCAAATATCATAGCATATTCATATATGTTTTTCCACACAAATGTCCGCCTCGTGAAAGCCATTCGCCTTCGGGCTTTGATGTAAATATTGGACTAACGTGAACTGTGAGCATTAGATTCTAGAGTCCCCGAAAGTGGTTGACATCTTACGTTTAGTTTTGTATAATAAAAACAAAAATAGTAATTATTATTATATAGAAGGGAATTTTAATTATGATAAAATACAGCCGCCAGCGTGAAGCAATTGTTCAGTATCTCACAGGGCGCACAGATCATCCAAGCGCTGAATCTGTTTATCAGGCACTCCGCCAGACACACCCTAATATCAGTCTTGGAACTGTCTATCGCAATCTAGGCGTTCTTGAGGAAAATGGTCAGCTGATGCGGATTCCGATGGATAACGGATCTGACCGTTTTGACCCAAATGTCGTTCCTCATTATCACTTTTTATGCCGCAAATGCGGCTGCCTGCAGGATGTCCCAATGACAGCACTTGATTCTTTAAATCAGCTCGCTCAGGCACATATTGATGGCATCGTAGAAAGTCATGCCCTGCTATTTAAAGGGGTATGCAAAAGATGTTCAGAGGATACAAAATAGTTTTTTTATTATATTTTTGAAAAAACTCTTGACAGCTTTGTGGGTTTATGTTACTATCATATCAGTAACAATTACTATTATCAATCAGGGCACCGACCCCTATCACGGTTCCTGATTGATATGGTAACAAACAATAATAAGCGGTTTTTCCGCTAACATTAACAATAAATATTTTTATCAGAAAAGGAGATTACTATTATGGCTAAATTTGTCTGTCAGGTATGTGGTTATGTTTATGAAGGAGATTCTGCTCCGGAGTTCTGTCCAGTATGTAAGGCACCGGCTTCCAAGTTCACAAAGCAGGAAGAGACCTTAACTTGGGCTGCTGAGCACGTTGTAGGTGTTGCTAAGGGTGTCAGCGAAGATATTCTGGCTGATTTAAGAGCTAACTTCCAGGGTGAGTGCTCTGAGGTTGGTATGTATCTGGCTATGGCTCGTGTTGCTCACAGAGAAGGCTATCCGGAAATCGGCTTATACTGGGAGAAGGCAGCTTACGAAGAGGCTGAGCATGCAGCTAAGTTTGCTGAGCTTTTAGGCGAGGTTGTTACTGATTCCACAAAGAAGAATCTTCAGATGCGTGTAGAGGCTGAAAACGGTGCTACTGCTGGTAAGATGGATCTTGCAAAGCGTGCTAAGGCTGCTAACCTTGATGCAATCCATGACACTGTTCATGAGATGGCTCGCGATGAGGCTCGTCACGGCAAGGCATTTGCAGGTCTGTTAAAGAGATATTTTGGTGAGTAACGTTAATCATTGTCACTTCAAAAAGAGGTAATGACATGGAAAATTATACCATTTGCAATTGTAAAAATGTAACGTACTTTGATGTCGCAGAAGCGCTGCACAATTGTCCTACTTTCAGCGATGTAGAAAAGACGTTTGATGAAGTACAAAAAATCACCCACTGCTCTACTGGATGCGGTGGATGTCACGGAAAGATCTTAGACGCTATTTCCGAGATCATGGATAAATAAAAAAAAGAAGATCATCCAAAAACGGGTGATCTTCTTTTTTCTTGTCATTTACCAGTTGTTTTTTTATAATTATCTGTTATACTATTACTAGATTATGTAGTTTTCAAAACCAGATAATACTTTTTCCAAAAAACAATGGAGGTTATGATATATGATTACCAGAATTATTTCCGACTCTTCTTGCGAACTTTTTGACAGCGCAGATGGTCAGTTTCGTACAGCACCTTTGACTATCTCTACAGATGAGCGCTCTTTTTTAGATGACGCCAATCTAAATACACGTGAGATGCTTGACTATCTTTCTGCTCACAAAGGACGCTCCTACACGGCATGCCCAAGTATTGAAAGCTGGTTAAGCTGCTTTGAAGGTGCTGATGTGATTTACGTTGCAGTAATGACTAGCGCACTTTCCGGAACGCTCAACTCTGCATTATCCGCAAAGTCTATTTATGAGCAGCAGCATCCTGAAGTAAAAATCCATATCTTTGACACACTGACTACCGGACCTGAACTATGGCTCTTTATTGAAAAGCTTGAGGAACTTGTCGCTTGTGGTACATCATACGATGAAGTCATTCGTATTGCTGATGAATATATTCACACAACGCGTCTGTTCTTTGCATTAAAGTCTCTTCATAATCTAGCAGCCAACGGCCGTATTAACAAAGCAGTTGCTTCTGCCATCGGCATCTTAGGCATTTCGATTCTTAGCACAGCAAGCGAAGAAGGACGCATTCATCCGATTGGCAAATGCCGCAGTTCCAAAAAGCTTGTTGCTTCTATCATGGAACAGTTTGAAAATGCCGGTTATCATGGCGGCAAGGTACGCATCAGCCATATCGAAAATGCAGCGCTTGCCGAAAGCATTCAGGCAGAAATCTATAAAAAATATCCGCAGGCAGATGTCCAGTTTAGACACTGCCGCGGACTTTGCAGCTACTATGCTGAAAAAGGCGGTATTTTGATTGGATGCGAGTGTTAATTACGCATTTGCTTGTGACGCAAGCTCCTGAACGATTTCTCTAACCCGCTTGTGATCACATTCCTGCACGATATTTGCATACTTTTCATATAATGGACAGCGCTCATTGTACAGATCTTTGAGTGTCTGTCCATTTTTCAATGCAACACCACGCGCCGTCAGATCGCCAAGACGATCCTCAATTTCTTTATAAGAAAGCTTTAAGTAGACAACACAGCCGATCTTGCGCAGATGCTCCATTGCCTTTTCACCATAGATTACACTTCCTCCAGTTGCAATCACTGCCTGTTCACAGTCTAACCCTGCATTGATATCTTCCTCAATTTTCAGAAAGCCATCTACTCCATGCTCGGTAATCAGTTCATGAAGCAGCTTTTTTGTCTGCTCCTGAATAACAAGATCTGAATCCAGAAAGCGATAGCCAAGTCTCTTTGCCAGCACAACCCCAACCGTGCTCTTTCCTGCTCCCGGCATTCCAATCAGTACAATGTTTTTCTTTCCCTGCATCGTCTCCATATTTTTGCCCTCTCGTGTTTTAATGGTGTTACTGTTTTGATATTTCTGAATAGTTATCCGCTTTTTATTATAGCAAAAGCAATCACATACTTCCATATTTTTTATCTTATATGCTTGCTTTTGTATATATTTCTGGTAAAATTATAATTAACAGCACAAATGCAGGAGGTTTTTACGTATTCTTATGAGTAAGGGACAAATTTTTCACAGCACATTTTCAGAATACACAGATCCATACACTGGCACTGTTGTAAAACGCCTGACGGATCCGTCTATACTTAGTCACCACATGTATTTTTATAACCGCATGACTACATCAGACGGACAATATCTTTTAATCTGCCAGAAGCGTGACGAGGGCCGTCAGCTTTATACACTCAATCTCCATAACGGTGAGATTCGCCAGATAACAGAGGGAGATGGTGTCGGTCAGGACAGCGCCATGTTTTCACATGACGACAAAACCATCTTTTATCAGCAAAACAACCGCTTTTACGCGATGGATGCACAGACGCTTGAAACGCACTGCTTTTACGAAACACCAGAAGGCTGGAGCGGTTCTGCACCTGGCATGAGCAGTGACAATCGTTTTATGTCAATCGTAGAGACAAAACAGGATACACTGCCGCCGCGTGATGGAAGCGCCGGATGGAACTTTTTTGCGCTTACTTGCGAGGCTAAGCCACTATGCCGCATTGTCTACATTGATGTAGAAACAGGAAAGAGCCACGTAGTACTTGAGGATCACTGCTGGTTTGGTCATACACAGATTCGTCCAAATGACCCGGATACGATTTTATTTTGTCATGAAGGACCTTATGATCTGATTGATGCCAGACTATGGCTGATACAAAGCGATGGCAGCCGTTATCGCTGCTGCCGCAAGCAACCATCTGATCTGATTTTGACACATGAATTTTGGCTTCCTGATGGTTCTAAATTTGCTTACGTTTACCGTGAAACAACTGGCGACAAGATTGAAAACATCCGCCTTATGGATCCTGAAACATTAAAAGAAGAAATTCTAATGCCATGTTCTCCGTTTGCACATTTTATCTGTGATAAGAAAAATGAGTACATGGTTGGTGACTCTCAAGGAAGCGATGTTCCAATTCACCTTTTGACAGAGGAAATGCTGAAAGAAAAAGCCAATACCATAAGCAATGATTTTATCTATCTGATTGATGTCAAAAAACGCACAGAAAAGAAGCTTTGTTATCATGGCACATCTTGGCTGGCTAAGCATGGAAATCCACAGGATTCACATCCACATCCGTGCTTTTCTGAGGATAACAAGAGTATTATTTTTGTATCTGACCGTGAAGGACTGCCCTGCATTTATCAGGTAATGCTTAATAATTAGTGCTGGCGTTTATCTATTTATTTTTACACTTTATTTTTAGGAGGGAATAATTATGGACATGAGAAAATGGTTCAAGGAAGCACAGTATGGAATGATGGTTCACTGGGGCCTGTACTCACTTCTTGCAGGTGAGTATAAGGATCGCTACAGCGGTGTTTACGCTGAATGGATTCAGGCAAATCTGGCAATCCCGAATGCAGAGTATGGAAAACTGGCAAAGGCATTTAATCCAGTATTTTTCGATGCCGAGGAATGGGTTAAGCTTGCAAAGGACTGCGGCATGAAATATTTTGTTGTCACCAGCAAGCACCATGATGGTTTTGCTATGTTCCACTCAAAGGTTGACAAATACAATGTTGTTGATGCAACTCCATTTGGACGTGATGTTATCGGTGAGATTGCAGAAGCTTGCTACAAGCATGGCTTAAAGATGGGTCTTTACTACTCTCAGGATCTTGACTGGCATCATCCAGACGGCGGCGGCTATCTGTCAAACCACATTCCAAGCCAGGGTGTTACATGGGACAATAGCTGGGACTTCCCGGATGCTGCAAACAAAAACTTTGACCGCTGCTTTAACGAGAAGATTTATCCGCAGGTTGAAGAGATTCTTCGTAACTACGGTGAGCTTTGCCTGATCTGGTTTGATATGCCAATGACCTTAAAAGAGCATCAAAGCCGCGCACTGTTCGATGCTATCAAAAAGTATCAGCCTGACTGCCTTATCAACTCCCGTCTTGGAAACGGTGCTTACGATTATGTATCACTTGGCGATAACGAGATTCCAGATTCTATGCCTGAAAACACTGAGTTTGACCCAGCTTTGATGAACGGCATTCGCGGCTTCAAGCCATCTCCATACGGACTGTATGAGACTGCTGCTACCATCAACCGCACATGGGGCTTCTCTGCTCACGATCAGAACTGGAAGAGCCCAGAAATCATTGCTGCAAACCGCAAGAAGTTAAACGGTATGGGTATCAACTACCTGCTTAACGTTGGACCAGACGGACTTGGCCGCATCCCGCTTGCCAGCCAGAAGATTTTGCGTGAAGCTGCAAAACTGTAACTACTGGGACAGGGACATTGGCCTTTATCCATTTTTCCACAGAAAACCTCGTCCGACATAGTCGGGCGGGGTTTTTCAAATTAACATACATCAACACGCATATCAAGAAGTTTCCATCGCGACAGTGGCACTGGCTCTTTCTCAATACTTATTAAACCACCGGGACACTAATTAAGCCACCACCCAATTAAATGGCCACCGTTCCTGTCACCGTGGTTGTATTATTTAGAAATGTTCTTGAGTTCTTTTTCTACTATTTCTTTCCATCCGTCCAGTGTATGGCTTCCTGAATAGGTTTCTCCTACAATATTTCCTTCTTTGTCAACAAAGAATGTTTCCGGGAAAGCAGAGACACCATTTAAACGTCCATTCATCATTGTTGAATCCGGGACCAGGAACGGATAAGATGCTTTTGTCTTCTCCTTAAGGACACCGGCTTTTTTCACTGTATCCTCATTCTGTTTGGCATCATCACCCACTGTATCAAGAACGACACCGACAACTCCAACACCTTTTTCCTTCATCTCTTCGTAGAGTTTTTCCAGCTCCGGAATCTCATTTACACATGGAGAACACCAGGTAGTAAAAACATTCACAAGTGTAAGATCATAATCGCTGAATACTTTTTCTGTATAATCTTTTCCATCAACGCCTTTTGTCTTAAACTTGCCTACAGTTGTAGAATCACCTTCATTGCTTGTCTCCTGTGGCTGGTCAAATGCAAAATGATGCTGGAATGGTGTCATCTCTGTGAGTGTCACATCAATTTCTTCCACTTCTTTTTTCAGGGATTTATCTGCATCTTTATTAGTGCTCAGATAATATTTATACTTTCCATCACTGCTACTTCCGATTTCTTTGTGTTCTGTGCAGCCTGTGATCTTATCCAGTTCTTTCTCAGAATCTTCGTCATAGATTCCAATCGCTCCAATTTTTGCAAGACTATTGTACCAGTCATCATATGCTGTTCCCATCTTGTCAACCTCTGCCTCTTTCTGCTCCTCGGTCATTTCGCTCCAGCTTATATATGCATATTTAATTGCATCTGCATTGTCATTCCATATTTCATTTGTGATCATCGCAATGGTCTGCGCTTTTATCTGTTTAAGCAGTTCCTCCGGAAGTTTCATGTTAAGTCCAATGAATGGATACTCATAAGAATCCTGTGCCTGCACAGTTGTCTCGGACGGTTTAAAAGTACCCTGTATAAAATCAGACGGGATTGCATCTCCATCTGCAGCAATTGCATCTCTATCAACCACCATTCCCGCCTGGTCTGCCATTGCTTCTGTACTTTCTGCTGCCATTACGGATACGCTTCCAAGTGTAGATACTCCTACTATTGCAGATGCCATAAGTGCTGTGATTTTCTGTGTTCTGAATTTCATGATTTATATTCTCCCTTCGTAGTCCTTTTGTTTACTATGGTCGCAATTATAACACCATGTCTATAAAATTTGTGTTAAGAAAACACGGGGTTGCCACAGGGACAGGGACGTTGGCCTTTTTATTGTCCTGGTATGCTCCCCGTCAAGAGGACAATAAAAAATAATAAATTTTTGTATCGTCAGCCATGCTATGGCTGGCGATATTTTATGCTGCTTTTGTATATTGCTCATGATATTTCATTGGTGTCATTACATGCAGTTTCCTTTGAAGTCGTTGGTTGTTGTAGTAATCTATGTAATTAGCTATCGCAGTAATCAAAGAGCTTCTGTCATTAAAACGCTGTTTATAATACATTTCTCGTTTTAGAATTCCCCAAAACCCTTCCATTGGTCCATTGTCAATACAGTGGGCAACTCTAGACATACTCTGCTTCATATGATGTTTTTTTAATCTAGTATAAAACTGTGCGCTTGTATATTGAAAGCCTCGATCAGAATGAACTAATGGGTGTGCATCTGGCTCCTGACGAACAGCCTCATCAAACGTGTCCATAACTAATGGATTATCATTATGATCGCTGATTTTAAAGGAAACAATCCTTCTATCATATAAATCTAAAATAGCACTCAGATAAACTTTATGAACTTCTATTCCGTTGTAGTATTTAAATTCAGAAACATCTGTAAGCCACTTTTCATTCGGTTTTTCGGCGTGAAATTCACGGTGTAAATAGTTTTTTGCTATGTGATCAGGATTTCTGTCTCCTCTGGTACAACTCTTAGGTTTCCATTTAATATTTGATTTTATATCGTATTTCCTACAAATACGAAGTACTCGTTTATCATTCACATGAATTCCTTTATGTCCATCTAATTCATCACGAATCCTTCGGTATCCCATATCTGGATGCTGGTGATGAATCCTTTGGATTTCAGTGGATAGTCTTTCGTTTCGAAGTTCATTATTACTTTTCGGATATTTTCCCCAGCGGTAATACGCAGAACGTGTAACATTAAGATATTTACAAAGTCTATCTATGGGATAATGCTTAGTA
>OGCM01000103.1_pt1 | contig 144677 bp, 136 predicted proteins | sample 1570151 | NCBI WGS metagenome assembly OGCM01 (sample SAMEA4370582, study PRJEB24528) | human gut metagenome
CTACCGTTTAATTTTCAAAACATTGGTAGACAATTAGTCCAATATGCTGCATCGGGAAATAAGGACTGAAAAACGATGAAAAACGCCAGCAAACAATAACAAATAAAAGTCTAATAATCAATATATTAAACAATATTAGCAATCTACGCTAACATTGTTTATTTTCACGGTTTTGCATATTTTTGTACCCCGAAAGTACCTGTTGACTCATTAGAGTAATTTTTCACTAACAACGTGTGCGAAGTACAAAAGGTATTTACACATCATTACACACCTTTACACACTATTTCGCAGCGAGTTTTGGAGAGTAAAATATGGGTAACAAGGTAAGAATTGAAAGAATCTGTGAATTTTGCGGGAAGACTTTCATAGCAAAGACCTGCAAGACACGTTTCTGTTGTAAGGCTTGTAACGACAAGTATTACAAGGAGTTAATTAGAAGTGACCGCTATAATGCAGTCACAAAAGAAGTGAAAGAGGAAAAGAAGAAAAGAATCCGTCTGGCTGTAGATGAACTGGAAATTATACAGGCGAGAGAATTTATTAGCCTGAAACAACTCGCCATTTATCTGGGGGTAAGCAGAAAAAGTATTTATACTTACATGCGGATTTATGAAATTCCTTTTTCACAAATTGGTAGTAGAATTATTGTTAAACGCAAAGAGGTTGAAACGGTTATGATGAATTTAAAAAGCGTAAAAACAATGCAAGAGAGACCTATTAAGTCTACAAAAACAATTACCGATTTCTACTCTGCAAAAGAGATAGAAGAAAAGTACCAGATTTCTTATAGCAGACTTTATGTGATTGCTAAAGAAAACAACATTCCTTCAGCTACTCTTTCAGGAAAGAGGCTGTTCAGTATGGAACATATAGACCGCTATTTCAGGAAGTTGGGATATAAGGAAGCTGAAGAAATAACAGAGTGGTACACAATCGAACAGATCCAGAAAATCTACAAAATGACGGTAAAGGCTGTACACAGCTTTACCTCAAGGTATAAAATTCCCAAGAAAAAGGAAAAGACCGGGAATACTACCTTGTATTCCAAGAAACATGTTGATGAAATCAAAAATGCCCGGATTGGAGAGGACGGATATATAACCGTCCCCGAAGCTTGTGCATTGTTCAATGTAGATCGTGACACAATCTACAACAGATGCAAATGGTACAACATTCCCAAGAAGACAAAGGGAAAGAATGTCATTATAAGCATTGAAGGACTCAGAAAGGTGTTTGGTACAGGAAACATTGCCATAAATAATGTTAATGAGCCTGCCATAGCCGCACATGAGTAAACGGCAATCTATGACAAACAACGCTAATGTATCACCTATCAAATCCGAATTATCATGATTTCAAAAGTATATCTTAGAAAAAAGAAAATAAGCAAGGGAAGAGTTTCATTATATCTTGACTTCTACCCTCCTATTCTCATTCCTGGAACTAACAGAACAACACGCCGCTATTTTCTCAATGTACATCTTCCGGAAAAGCCCAAATCATTTGCGGAACGTGAACATGTAAAAAGTATTATGCAGAAGATGGAAATATTCCGTCTGAGAGTACTGGAGCAGATAATAAACGAGAAATTCGATTTTTACGATAAGATTGTTGAGAAAACAGATTTTCTTGATTATTTCAAAAATGAATCACTCAAACATAATAAGAAATGGATTTATGTGTATCAGCACTTTGCTGCCTTCACCAACAACAAATGTACTTTTGCAGATATCAATGTGGCTCTCTGCCAGAGATTCCGTTCCTATCTGCTGAATACGGCCAAACTGAGAGACGACAGTAAAAAGCTGAAACAGAACTCGGCTGCCGGATATTTTTCTACATTCAGAGGAATGTTGAAAGAGGCCTATAAGAAACGGATGCTTAAAGAGAATATCAATGATTTTCTTGACAGGATTCCGGAAGAGGAAACAGAAATCAATTATCTGACAGAACATGAATTAGGACTGATCATAAATAATGAGTGCCCTATTCCGGTATTACGAAAGGCTATCATTTTCGCCTGTATAACAGGCTTCAGAAGAAGTGACATACTTGCCTTGAAGTGGGAGGATATCAAGGAATTGCCCAAAGGCGGATGGTGTGTATTCAAACGTATGCAGAAAACAAAGAACATGGCAAACGTTCCTATCGGAGATGATCTCATGGAAGTCATCGGCCCACGTGGTGAAGGACTCGTATTTAACGGACTTACCACATATATGCTGACCTATCCGATGAAAAGATGGTTCAAAAGCATAGGTATAAAGAAAGATTTGCACTTCCATTGTACAAGACATGGCGAATTTTCTTTCTTGTTAAAATTCAAGTACTTGCAATTTTTCGCAGCTTAATAGGTAACGATTTAGAAACCAGCAAAATTCTGTATTTCACCTCGTTTTGCAGTAATTCAAAAGAACGCTTTTCCTAATTACAAAGTTAGCAAATATTTTCAATATATCACTGCTTTAGTTTGACTAATTCCGTATAAGCGATACCATCTGACAATTTATGATATTGCTTCAAGGTCTTCTCCAATCCCAAAGCCAATTCTTTCTGAATATACGATGGCACTATCGACTCATTGAACCTGTCGACAATTGATTGAATGTTTTGTAGCGGTTGACCTGTAATAACTATCTGGTTATACACAGCACTATAGTAATAATAGGCTTTATTTTCTGTTGACAATTGTATTTTTTGTTTGATATAAATCTGTTGTTCACGTATTCTTTGGGCAACCTTAAAAAAGGTATCAATTTTTTCAAATGCCTCCTGAGATATGTGCCCGACAACACTGTGAGCGTATTTATTCCACTGATTTTCTTCAAAAATTATAGTAGAGTAATGAATCGGCACTTCTTGGATGCAGCCGTTTATAAGCCCTTCAGATAATATATACTCAATGTTTTTCTCAATGTCATTTATCTGAAGCAACAAGATTGACACTGCGTTTCTCAATTCCTTTCGCTTATGGGCATAAAACTGCCATAATGCGATGCCGATTGTTGCCCCAATGGTAACAATCAGCACGAGCGTTTGAAATAAATTTGACTCCCAAAATGAGGTATTCATAATTTGTCTTTTTTGCAAAGTTACAAAAAAGACAGAAAATTCCACATGTATCTTTCTATTTTTTACCCGTTTATGATTTTGAACAATGCAGCATTAGACGGAATATTCAGTTCACAACATTGAATGTTCCTCTCGAAATATCAAAGAACCTATCGAAGAATGCTTTCAGTTTTGCAATGACAGTCTGTTTCTTCTTGCCCCAGTTATTTTACTTGATTTTCGAGAATAGAGGTATGGGCTGTAATATCTGCGTGATTTCAGTTCCGCCCTCTACATCTCCCTACCACGGAATGATGAATTTCCCTATCAACTCTTTTTGTTGCGCAAGTCTGAACTTGAATCAATGGTTTACATTCACCCATATTATTAGAAAGATATTTGTTTAAATCCTCCAACATCTTCGAAATCTTTATTTTCAGCGCAAATGTCAGGTTGTAAATAATCTTCTATGCCAGATAATTTTAATAGAATCTGTTCATCGCTTACAGTTATTCGGCTTCGGATTTTCTTGAAAAATTTAACCTCTGAATAAAGGACTTGCTTATCTGCTTCTATCATTTTTATGGCAAGGTCAATTAGTGTGATTTGTTCATCATCGGAAAGAACTGTATTTGAAAGTTCACTAAGGTAATCTTTCAAAAAGGCTTTTCCTTGACTATTAATCTGATTGACATACTCATTAATTGAGTATTCTACTTGAATCTCCTGAAAAAGGGTACTATTTTCGGTTAATTCTTTAATCATATCCACTTCTTCTTGTGCGATTTCTCCATCACAAGCACAGCAACAGAACAATGTTTTGAGATATAATTCATTTGTTTTCATATTCGTAGCATTTTTATTTAGAAACCGATTCTTCGGCGTGATTGTTGTATTTGTTCACCAGCCATTGCCGCTTTTATCCTTAAATATTTGTCAAGTTCGGATTTTGTCAATGACGGTTTGGTTTTACTAATAACATCTTCAAGAATAACCATTGTAATTCTTGATTTTTGTCGCAGAGCTATTCGTGAAGTGTCATTGACTATCATTTCCAAGTCTGCAGAAACATAATTTTCTGTCAGTTGGGCAAGCTTTTCATAATCTAAACCGAAATCATACGGTCTTGATTTCAGGTAAAGTTCAAACATTAAGGAACGAGCCTTGAAATCAGGAGTGCCAATATAATATTTTTTATCAAGACGACCAGCCCTAAGTATCGCAGGGTCGATCATATCTGGATAATTAGTTGCCCCAATAATAAATACACCACGTTCTCCTGTTCTATCCATTTGAGCAAGCATTTCATTGACAGCACTACGCGCCATCTCGTGTACATCGCTGTCACGGTTAGGTACCAATTCATTCATTTCATCAATGAAAATGATGGTAGGTGCATTTTCTTCAGCATCTTTGAACATCTGAGCAATATTCTCCTGAGTCGCATTTACGAAGCGGCTTTTGAGAGAACTTGGCTTGATTAGCATGAAATTAAAACCGACTTCTTCAGCAAAATGCTTTGCAAAAAAGGTTTTACCACATCCGGGAGGACCGTATAAAAGCATCCCATTAGGAATTGTCAAGCCATATTTCGCATACTCCTCTGGCGAATTAAGAGCGTCTATCACTTCTACGCGCATTTGCTCTTTCAGTTCTTCCATCCCAGCAATGGCGGAAAAGCCTTTCCCTTTTGGCACTGAATACGAAACTTTCTTTGTAGGAGTCTTCCCACTTTTGGCTTTCTTTTGATTGTCAATACGAGCGATTTTTATATCGCCATTCAAAGCCCGAATAAACTCATCTGCCGATTCAAATCTCTCCTCAATGTCAGATGCAAGGGCTTTCCGCATTATATTCATAATTTGTTCATCAAGCTCAAATTTATCGTTATCGGGAATATGAAGCGGCAATTCTCTTTGAGCATCAATCTTTTCGCGTTGAGCAGTAGCATCATTCTTGCAATCTGACAAGTCAACAAAATATGGTGGTATACCAAATATAAGATTATAAAGTATCGCACCGCTTGAGAAGATGTCTGACTTTACCGAAAACACACCATTCAATGCTTCGGGTGCCAAATAAAAAGGAGATAACCCGTTTTTATTAAAGGAAGAAGAACCTTGTGATAGGTAACGAGCATAGCCGAAGTCAATAATGCGAGGTACGTTAGTACCTTTCGACATATCCAGCATGACGTTTTGGATAGTCAAATCGTTGTGCATAATCGGCTCTTGTTGCGTATGAAGGAATTTAATGCCATTAAGGATGCCTAATACGATAGTCTTTGCATCATATACACTAAGACTCCCTTCACGAGCAATGTACTGTGAAGCCGTTTCACCACTGATATAATCGAATACGATATAAGCAAATTTGCGACCATCTAAAACGACCTCACCGTTATCGTGGTATTTGACGACATTAGGATGATTAAGTGTCTTTGCAATCTGCACCTCCAATATATTACCGTTTGCATCAAATTGAGTACGATGTAGTTTGGCGCAGTTGATGAGTTTGAGAAAGCGATTTTTCCCATCAGCGTCTTTCACGCGATAGGTTTCTGCATAATCACCTTCTTTGACTTGAAAGGTGATTATGTAGTTACCTAATTGTTGTCTCTTCGCAAGTGTAAACATACTATCCTCTATAAAGCCTGTCAAAAAAAATCAAAAATGCCTGACGATTCCCTAATGAGGACAACGGAATACTGCTAATATTTCCTTTTTCAATAAAGCCGAAAAATTTCTTCGAATGATTAATGTGTTCAATGACCAAGTTTCCATTAGATGTATAGATATTTTTGGTATTTGAAGGATTATATATTGTCCCATACACATCTACTTCATTACGAGAAATAGATAACGCATCAGAGTATAAAGTTTCTTCATTGAGAATACCGAATTTGACCTTCCCATCTTGGGAATGTTCAAGTACGAAGTGGGTTGTCCATACCTTTTCTACCATTTTCATCATACTGTATTCTTCATTTGCACCATTAGGATTCATTGGGTCTTTTGGATGTTTATCATCATAAGAACCCTCGGCAAAAAATATTCTGTTGAATTGATGGGTCTCCTTATCTTCTTTACCGAATATTGAAAAGTAATATTGAGTATTACTATAGGTATAATTCGTTTTTACGATGGTTTCGCCAGTAAAGAGATACTCCATGTCCTTGAAAAGATAAACATTGGAAGATGTAATGTTGTCTCTTGAATCTACAAACGATACGGTAGCAAATCCTTTATTACCTACAAAGTAATCTGTACCCGAAAAAGTGGTATCACAAACTCCAATAGTAACCAACAGAGCTATCACTGTAATTATAGCTCCCCATATATAGTGCTCATAAAAAAAAGACCAATACAATAATAAAATTATGCTACAAATTGAAATAGCAATAACCTTTCTTTTTTTAGATTCCTTATCACTTAACTTTACGGTTTCAGGCTGATTGGTATCGCAGTATAGCACATTCCCGATTTCTGCGGGAATGTGCTTAAATATTGATGTATTAGCAGCTATTTTCTCAAGTTGCTCCGTTTTCCATATCTTTTCCATACACTTTAGAAGCTAACGCCGGGACCACTTGTTGGTGGTTCAATCATCAAATCTATGACCGAACGTACGATGGGATGAAGTGAACTTTCGGACGGATTGGTATTAGCAATTTCCTTACCTTGTTGCAGAAGTTGACGTGCTCTGGTCGCATCTTTCCATTGTATGGTATTAAAGTTACGAAGGTGGAAGTCAATGAAACCCATTAACTGATAGATGAGTGTCACTGCAACAAACAAGCTGTTAATATCATCAAGAACTATTCGTCCTTGACGAACATCCTTTGAACGGATAACGGAATCGACCTGTGAACGAACAGCGGCTACCTGTTGGTCATATTTGTTGCCAAGCTCATTATTCCCTTTTTCAAGGCGGTCGAATTCTTCCCTGATTTCAGCTTCAATGGAATCCCATTCATGCCCTTGCTCGACTTCTTCCATTTTCAGGAAAGCACGGCGAATGTCAGCCTGAAGATGCATCCTACCATCTTCGGAGCTTTTTTCACCGTCGAAACGGTCGTTAACCTCATCGATGAGTTTTTCTGCTTCTGCTGTCTCAGAATCCTTAATTGCAGAAGAAGATTTAAGGGCATGGAGTTTTAAGTTCGCAGAGTCTTTGAGCCTTTCCAGTTCATGAGATGTAATAACCGAGCGAGCTTCGATTTTTACATCTTTTTCCACGGTATCTCCACTGAAGGGAAAGAATGCTTCTAGTTTCAACATTTGCGAACGATTCACCTTGATAGTGATGTCAACATCACTTCCAACAGGGATTATTTGTCCAATCTCATCGCCTGTTATGACTACATCAAAGACATGGTCGTTATGAATCGCAGATGTGCCGTCTGCGTTGTGTTCACTTTGATAGATGGGTATCACCAAAGTGTCCTCAGTCATGCCGGGACGCAATTGATTACGAGTCTTAAGTCCATTGAGTGTACCGACAGCTGGAAGCTGCTGGTTCTTTTCAAGACCTTTTACCGACTTTACCACATTCTTTTCGAGACCACTATCGTGAGCCTCAATTGAGATATTGTAAGGCAAAACAGCATTGCCGACAACAATACCCTGCATGATATTTATCTCTTTAGGAAAGCAAGGGATAGTTGTCCCTTTTTCGTCATAAGCGTTGACAGCAAACGCATTATTTTTGCCTTCCATGAGTTGACACTCTATGACATCACCCATCTCATTGATTTCGACTTTTCCGCTTGACCAACCGTTGTCGCTACGTACAAGTTCTACAAACAGTTTGGATGGAATATAACCGGAACATTCCTCTTTTGATAGTTGTACGGTTACAAATTCGATTGGTTGAACCGAATTTGCTTCATAAGAAAGTGTGAGTGCAACAGTACCGATGGCTAACTCTTCTTTGACATCACTATCTATACCGGAAGCAAACAGTGCCGCCCCTTTTGCAACAGCTGTCATGGGGTCAATGTCGGTATCAACATCGGGCGTGACTTGTTTGCGTAGCATCTCACGAAGAACTGGAGAATAAGTTGGTCCACCTACAAGAATCAGTTTGTCAAGGTCGCTTCCGGACAAACCATTACGTTTAAGAAGCTGCTTGGTAATGTCGATTGCCTTTTGAAACACGAGTGTGAGTACAGATGCAAGCTGCTCTTGAGTGATAACCATGTCGAGTTCTATTTCCTCCCCCTCATCATCTTCGCCAAACTCATCAAGTTGAGAGGTTATGTCAGCTTGTGGTTTGAATGACAGTTGATTTTTCGCTTGTTCAGCATAGAACTTCATGGCATCACGAAGAATGTTTCTTGTGGTTTCATTCTCCATAATGTTTGTGATAGAGTAATTCTCTTTTAGGTAAGGAATGATAATGCTATCAACGATTGCATAGTCAAGGTTTTTGCCGCCGAGGTAATTGTCTCCTTCGGTGTCCTTAACTTGCATGATGCCATCCTCTACCTTGATAAGTGCAACATCAAATGTGCCGCCTCCAAAATCGAACACAAGCCATTGACCATTTTTGTTGGATGCGCTCAGACCATACGCCATAGATGCGGCAATCGGCTCTTGGAGAAGTTCGCAATGTTCAATACCAGCCTTTTGAGCAGCACGTTTAGTAGCTGCGATTTGGTCTGCTTTAAATTTGGCAGGGATTGTGATAACAGCGGATGTAATATTTTCATCACCGATAAACGATTTGAGAGCCTTCAAAACTTCGGCAGAAAGTTGCTCCGGAGAAAAAGTTTCTCCCATATTAGAACTCTCATACGATTTGTCCGTACCCATATTTCGTTTAAACTCAATGAATACGTTTTCGCGGTCATTAGACCATTTTTTCGTGGCACGTGATTTGTCTTGGCGGAGGTCGTTATAGGCACTATCTCCTACTTTTGCAATTTTCTTTTTGGTAAAAGATACGCACGATGGCAAAGTGTCTTTCAACGTGTCTGTCTTTTTAATGACAGGCTCGCCACTCTCCATTTTACAAATTGCGGAATTGGTTGTACCAAGGTCAATCCCGAATTTCATTTTAGCTTGAGCCATGTTGAATATATTTTTAAATGTTTTGACTTACTGTGATTTGAGCTGATTGAATCATCTTGCCTTTGTAATTGATTTGAGGCTTGATGATGCCCGTGATTATTTGCTTGCCTTCTGGTAGTTCCTCATCTTCAACAAAATTTGCTGTAACCTTCATACCCTCATGATAGTCTTTACCAAGCATATCTACAAGCTCATATCCATTGACAAGCAGATTGTCTTTCATTTGCTTGATTGACTTGGAAAGCTGTTTATGACCTCTTACAGAGTTATCCATTTTGTATAGTGTCATCTCCATAAAAGTGATACGGTCAGCAAGAGTGGTAATCAACTTCTGTTCACTTTCGGTATTAACTCCCGGTGCAGATACAAGTGCCCCAATTTGTTTAGAAATAACTTGTATGTCATTCATTTCAGTAGACAGTCTGTAGACTATTTCCTCGTTGAGTTTGTCGGCCTTGGCAGATAGATTTTCCACCTCGTTTTTACGTTTCGCTATTGCTTTTCCAAATATGAATGCCAGTATAATGAAAATCAGTGCAATCACAATGATAATCCATAGACCAGTTTGTGATTTTTCGCGAATCGTTTGATTGAGAGTGTTTGAACTTGCTTGAAGTTCAGAACGAGTGTTTGAAATGTTGACATTAAGACTATCAGCAAGAGCTGTGATGTCATTTTTTGCTGCGGTCAGTTCACCTTTGAGAGAGTCTGTTTCAGTCTTTTGAGTATCAATTGTTTTATTCAAAGTCCTGATTTTAGCTTTAAGCTCACGATTCTCCGTTTTGAGAGTTTGAATACCTGAATTCGCAATGTCCAATTGCTGATAGCAATGACGAAGCGAATCGTTAGCATTTGCACTTACGGCAACTTGAACTGTGAGCGCAAATAATAATGTAGTAATTTTTGTCATCCTAAAACGTTTGCTAAAAATATTATGATTGCTATTATAATAACCACCCAGCACCCTACTGGTAGTTCATCATCAGATGATGACGTTGAAGAAGATGGGGGCGTAGTACGTGGCGGCGTTGTTGTCCTCGTGGTGGTTGTGGATGCACGAGAGGAAGACTGGTAACTCGAAGAAGACGTGGAGATATGAAGAGTTTCGCACATTTCTTTGAGTGAACTTCTATTGGGAATATATCGCTTTGTGCGGAAATCAGTCTCCATGTCAAATCCATCCATAATTGTAGTTGCTTTCCATGCTTCACGTAGAACTGGTTTTACCTTACTATCTATAATTTTCGTTGGTGAATGCTCATCATCTAAATAATTTAATAGTTTTGGGTCTATTCCACTTTCTTTTATAACCTTTACTACAGCGCTAAAATAATTTTGTGCCGTGTTTACCTCTTCGATGAGATTGTATAAAGCATTTCCTACAACCTGAGTAGAAAGCGACAGATAGAACGTATTGGCCGTACCAATTTTAGCCTTTATTGTCTGAAGCAGTGGTTTGGTGTTATTAAGCAGCGTTATTGAATGTGAAATTTTATCAGGTTGCTGGCAAAAACGGCGAAGTTCCTCTTTGACTTTACGGATTTCTATGGCAACTTCTGCTGGAGGCATATCATCAACTGCCTTTTTCAAAATATCATAGTTCTCTTGACATCTATCCTTGGTGAGCTGTCCTATTGCAATTTGTAAGGCATATGCTTGAAGGGGCATTGCTTTTCGAGGGCTTTCTACATCATCATCAGAGGCATTATTGTAGTAGTTGATACCACACTGGAGTATTTGTTTGGCAAGATTATCTGCTACCATCTGATATTTCGTACTAGTTACACCAACAATATCTCTCACTTGTTTGAGTGCTGTTTTTGTTGAATTCATCAACACCATTCCTGCGGTGAGATTTGCATTGGCATCTTTGGAATTTACTGACTTGGCGGCAGATATTGCAGCATTAATCTCTGCGATAGGTTCATTAACTGCTTTTTCGCTGATAATCGCTTTGTCCGAAGAATTGTTTACAGCTGATAATAATTTTGTAGCCGGTATCTCCGTGAGTAAGTCGGCAATGAACATTTCCGCTATCTCATTTTCTGACAAGGTAATATTTTGCAGGCCAAGTGTTTCAAGCAAATCGACTCTATAAGATTCGTTATGAATCACCTTTGAAATATTTGCATAACCTTCTGCAAAATTACCCTCAATAAACGCAAGTACTCCGAGATTGATTAAAGACGAGAATGACTCTCTCTTTTGGAATAACTCTTTAGCCTTGATAATATCTTTAGACTGTAAGTATTTCAATGCTACTCCATCTATTGGAGACGCATTTATAAACCAAAACAAGGAGTGTTTCAGTTGATAGCTGTCAAGGTTAATTGCTGTGATAGCTGCTGCGATGTTTTCTGGAGTTCTTAGAGGTACTTCCTCTATAATTCCATCGAAATCATAAGGGAATATAACCAACTTACCAATCTTAGCAAAAGCATTGAGCTTGTTTTGGTTGGCGATGCGTTCCCTTAAAGGGGTGTTTGATAACACCCCTAAAGTACGATATGGGTTATGTTTTATAAGTTTAATCATTGTCTAAAATATCCATTTATACTACCATCTCTTGCCAAGAGACGGACGAGTTACCCTATATCGTTGATATAGAGTTGTGTTTTCCTTTTTTATAGCTGATTTCGCAAAACATCTGGTATTTCTCGCAAAACAAAAAGCGTGACAACAAGTAAGATTTTCAGCGTTTTATGACTTAAGAATCATTATTTTGCGTAATTTTGCATTATAATATCCGTCTCTTGGCAAGCGTTGGGCAGATTCGCAAAACATTCACGGCTTCACAGCAAATCCAGTATTTTTTTATTGGCTTTATCCACCACTGAGGTATCCAGCGAAGCAAGATAGATTTGCGTGGTGTTCTCCGAATCATGCCCCATTCCCTCGCTAATGACAGAGATAGGCACATTGCGGCTTTTCGCAATACTTGCCCACGAATGCCGCCCGACATACATCGTCAAAGGTATCGGCAAGTCCAGCTGTTTTCCGATTTTTTTCAGCAAATGGTTCACCCGATGAAGCTCGTTGGCGTATTGTTTTCGATAATCTTCACCTCTTTTTGTGATGATTGGCAAAAGGTATTCGGTTTCGTTTACGGGATATTTGTCAACAATCTCCTGCATACATCTTTCCCATTTGATGAACAACTGCTGCCCGGTTTTGCGTCTGCGGTAGGAAAGAATGCCGTTCTGCAAGTCCTTCTTCCTCAGATAAGCCATATCAATGAACGACATACCCCTTGTGTAGAAACAGAATAGGAACATATCACGGGCAAAGTCAAGGTTTGGCTTCAACGACAAATCCAGCCCTTTGATGCATTTAAGGTCGCCAAGCGATATGGCTCGCTTCAAAGTTTTCTCCACTCCCGTATAGACAGACTTGAACGGATGCCGTTGTTCGGTCAATCCGTCTTCAGTGGCACGGTTATAAACCGCTTTCAGGATACGCATATAGAACGAGATGGTATTGGGCGAGTTGCCTCTGCCTTTTAGATAAGCCTCATATTCCGCTATCAGGTCAGCGTTAATCTGGTCAAACAAGACCTCTTTGTCATCCATAAAACCGCTGAAACTTCGGAGTGCTGCCGTATAGGTTTCCGAGGTGCGTATCTTCCCCAAGCGTTTCAATCTGGCAATCTGCTGGCGGATATAGTTGTTAAACGATGGCTTCTGCCTGTTGTCCTGAAAGCGCACGACTACATCATCCGTCACAAATGTGCCGGATTGGGATAAGGTCTGTATAATCTTGTTTAACCTGTCCTTATCCCATCTGATGCGTGAGCTTATCGAAAGCAAATGGTTGTTCCGCTCTTGCTTATTCGGAACACGATACAGTATGACCGCTTCGGAATGGGACTGCCATTCCGAAGCGAAAAGTTTATAGTCGGTATATATCTGCCTGACCACACGGTTATGAATCACCTGATAGTAGATTGTGCCCTCCTTGCCGCCTATGGTGGATGGGCGAAACTTGACCTTGACCGATGCCATGTCAGTCGGATTTGGATTGGTAACATTTCTCCATCTCCCTTGAAAGCTCTACAATCTCACGGCTCAGTTTCACAAGGTCGATGGTACACTTCTCCAGCTTGTAGAGCAACGCCATCGCCTTCTTCTCCGAGAAGTGGATGCGTAGCTCCTTGACAACCTGATTGTAGTTCGTACCTATGTAGCGGAACTGGGCGTGGAAGTCCGACAGTTTGGTATAGTAGTCCAGCATCGTCTTGTCCACTTTCAGCACCTTGAACTTCTGACCGAAGAAGTGCGCCTTGAGAAAGACTGCCTTCGCGTACACGTTCGATTCCTCATACATCGTCAGAAACCTGTTCCATTCTACATCATCGAAGCGCACCATCACACAGTGTGTCTTCGGGTTCAACTTGGGATTTCTCCCGTACTTGCTCTTCTTCATGCTTCTTATTCTTTTAATTTTATGGCTTGTCCATTGCTTAATCTTTGATTAATGAACCCCGAAATTATCCGACTGCGGAGGATAATTCTGCCCACGGCGGTGAAGGCATTTTCAGTTACTTAGAATTATTCGGGTAACTGAAAATATATCTTGCTGTGTCTTTGAGGACACAAAAATCCTCCGCCTGTCGGATTGATTTCCGAATGTAATAACTCACTTTGTGTATCGGTCGAACCGATGGAGTGCATCCAACGGCTCAACCGATTCCACCGTAATCCCGTCAGAGTTTGCGCCACTGCTCGATGTCATTCCGGTAGGCATCGAGGTGCAGGCGGACAAGGTTTTCAATCAGTCCGGATGCGCTCATGCCCTTTCCTCCGAGGTAGCGGACAACCCTGTCCAGCTCGTCACGCACCGTCTCACTGACGAACACGGGCTTGCGGTTAATAATCTTGGGAACTTGCAGATAGGTGGTGCGGTACTCCTCCAAAGACAGCCTGCGCTGTTTGCTGCTGATGCGCTTCTGCGGCATTGCCGCTTCCTCGGTCGCCACTCCTGAAGGTTCATCTGTCATAGGTATTTCTGCTTCTTCCGTGACGGTCTTGCCGGGCTGTTCCGGCTCCTCCGGTTCCAGACCGATACTCCTGTAGAAGTCGTCTATCGACTTGGAGGTGTAGGGTTCCCTGCGCCCCATTTTTTCCACGATTTCACGAGCTTGATGCTCTGTAATGTTTGGTTCTTTTTTCATTGTAAAAACAAATTGATTAAGTTGTTGAATGTGGTCTTGGTCTATACCTTGACCGATTATCGGGAGCGAAGTAAGGTGCTTTAATGCAGTCAGTCAAGTACTTGGATTTTCTTAGGCATTTTTGTACGGTTTTGCTTTATGGAGATTGACAAATCGGTGCGGACTTTACCGATTTGCCGGATATGAATAGCTGAAAGGACAAAGGTACGATTGGGGGCTATTTTAAATTAAGCCCTTATTTTGGCTGTGGCTTCTTTATAAAAAATGGGAATTAAAGGCTGAACGGAAATCGTATTCCACCGACTTGCCCACAGATAAACGGAAAGCAGTACCCCGGACAATGTCTACCATATCGGCGCAACACGCTGCCACTTTTTGAAAATCCATTGCATGACAGCGGATAATGTATTTCTTTGTGGCAAAAAAAACAGTAACAATTAAAAGAAAGGCAATATGGAAATCGTATCAATCGAAAGAAAGACCTTTGAGGCAATGGTCGCCAAGTTCGACCGTTTCGTCAGCCGTATGGATGCCATCTGCCATCGGCACGGGGAAAAGAAAATGAGCGAATGGATGGATAATCAGGACGTGTGCCGTATGCTCAACATCAGCCCTCGCACGTTACAGACGCTTCGGGATAACGGCACGCTGGCTTATTCACAGATAAACCACAAGACGTATTACCGTCCCGAAGACGTGGAGCTCATTGTCTCCGTTGTGGAGGATAGAAGAAAGGAAGCGAAGTTCAAAGGCAGGACTATCTGATAACTAAATAGAGTGACAACAATAATTCCACTAAATCCAAAGTAATATGAACGAACTGATTAATAAAGACAACAAGTGGATAATCCACTTTATGGGCAGTCTTGACCGACTGCTTGATAATGTAGAGCACCTGACCGCCAACTACCGCCCGACATTGGGCGGTGAGCGTTTCTTCACTGACAAGGAGGTGTCGGCACGGCTGAAGGTGAGCCGCCGGACACTTCAGGACTACCGCAATGAAGGGCGTATCGCCTATATCCAGTTGGGCGGTAAAATCCTCTACCGTGAATCCGACATTGAAAAGATGCTGAATGACGGCTACCGCTCCGCCTACCGACAAAGGATAACTTGATTTTTCTTGAAGGAGCGCAGTTTGCCGTATGCCCTGTATTGCGGCAGCAATAGACTTCCGACAAAAAGAAAAAAGGAATGGCTTACAGACGAAGCGCAGTATTGACACTTCATCCGTAAGCCGTTCCTTTTCTGCTCTTATAATTACCCATCAGTTGCTTATGTTTCGTTGTCGGAGCCTTTCAAACGTGTGGCAACGGAAACAAGTGGCTGACGGGATGACCTCAACTATACCATCGGTTATTACTCCTGCCACAGGAAACAAACAACGTAACAGGCGTTTCTCTTTTGGTGGTGCTGATTTCATTTATTATAAACCGTCTGAACAAAGCACTTTCTTTACTGCATATCCTGAATGCAATGGCTATAACCATTTCAAGGTTGTAAACGTCATAACTGATACCATCCGGTTGCCTGATATATCGCATCGTATCGGCTTCATTCAGTTCATTGTTCTTATAGATTACCCGTATCGTCTTGCGGACATTGCACGAGAACACCCCGAACAGGTCGGCAATCTCAAATTGCATCATCCATACGGGTGCGGTCGGCATAGTGACTGCACCCGTTTCACTGATTGTTATTATGCCTCTGCTCATAATTCCTTTATTTTATGATGATTATTTGCTATTTCTTCTTTTCGCCAGCCGATATTTCCTTTCTTCGTTCCATCAGTTTGTCCATATCTTTGGAAATTTTATCATCGGTTATCCGTGCATATCCCTGTGTCGTTCTAATATTGGAGTGTCCCATCATCTTGGCGATACTTTCAATGGGTATATCTGCCGAAATCAAAAAAGTGCCGAAGCTGTGCCGACTTTGGTGATAGGTCAAGTTTTCCTCTTTCCCTATGGTTATTCCCAATTCGTGAACCTCAAACCATAGGGCATCACGATTGGGAAGAGGAAACACGGGCTTCTCGTCATCGGTCGTGTTATACAGCGACAATATCCGCTCCGCTATGGGATGTAAGGGTATGAATGCCTCCACCTTTGTCTTTTTGCGGTTGATGCGGATGTACCGTCTGCCATCAGCGTTTGTTCCGATATGGTGGGGATGAAGAAGTTTGATGTCCACATACGCCAGTCCCGTCAGGGTGGAAAATATGAAAGCCCGTCTTGCCAGTTCCATACGCTTGTCATACATCGGTGTGGAAAGTATCTTCTTGAACTCCTCACGGCTGATGTACCTGTGCCTTGCTTTCGGCTTTGTCTCATACTCCAGGTCCTCACAGGGATTTACACGGAGAATCTCCTTGTCTACGGCAAGATACAACAGGCGGTTCAGCCAACGCAGGCAATGGTTGGTCTGGGAAAACCCGAAGTTCTTGCATTTCTTCAAGTGGGCTTTGTAGGACTTGCCGAAATCCTCCGTCACTTCTTCAAGGGGAATGTCCTTTTTACCGATGGACGTAAGAAAATCCGTCAGGTACTTCTGATAATACATTGAACTTCGATAGGAAGAAGTCGAGTCTATTTCTTCGGAATGCTTCTTCAACCGCTCACGTTCCCATTCACCCATCTGTAGAAGAGTGGTCGGATGGATGTTGTTCAAGGATATGTGGTTCTTCAAAATTTCGGCACTGACCACACTTTGTGATTTCAGTATCTCATTGTAGGCTTCCTCTGTCAGTCGTAAATATTCTCGTAAACGGTTATTTTCCCTTACGGATTTAATCTCGTTTTTCTTGCTGTTCCATTCTTCCGGTCGGCAATAAATTCCCGTACTGATGGCAGTCTGTTTGCCGTCAATGGTTATACGGCAGAGTATGGCGGTCGTACCGTCAGCCTTTACTTTGCTGCGGTTAATGTAGGGCAAAAGTGAAAATGTGCTTCGCATATCGTTTTCTGTATTAAAGGATTAAAGAACTAATTGAAAATCTTTGGTGGCTTCTATGAACTTGTCCATGTCCTCGAAAAGTTTCTTAGGGCTGACACGGGCATAGACCTGTGTTGTGGAAATATCGGAATGTCCCAGCATCCTGCTGATGGTTTCTATCGGCACACCAGCTTCAAGCGTAATCAGCGAGGCGAAGCTGTGCCTCGCCTGATGGTAGCACAAATCATCCTTGATGCCTGCCAGTGTCGCCAACGCTTTCATGTGTCGTCTGAGATTTGACCAATACAACAAAGGGAACAGGGTGTCCCTATCCTCACTATGATATTTTTCAATCAGCGCAATCGCTTCCGGTAACAGTTTCACACTGGCACGAAGTTCGTTTTTCTTTCTTCGATACTTCAACCACAAAGCACCGTCTTCATCCGTATATAGGTTCTCGTGGGTAATCGAGACAACATCCGCATAACAGACCCCGGTGTAGCACCCGAAGAGAAACATATCCCTTGCCAGTATATGGGATTTGCGGTAAGCGGGTATTTCCACATCACGGATTTTCTCAAACGATTCACGACTCAATGCCCGTGGTGTCGTTTCCGTCTTCTTTGGTAAGGTAAAATGCTGGAAGTGGATTCTGTCGGCATATCCCTCCTTATACGCCAGACGGCATATCTTCTTCAGGATGGCAAGATGATGGCGGACGGTATCAATCGCATAACCCTTATTACCGGAGGCAAATGCCTGATAGTCGTGGATGAATTGTTCCGTCAGTTGTCCAAAAGCCAAATCCTTGACCTTGTACTTGCTCTCGATGAACTCCCCGAGCGTCAGACGCATATAGTGATAGCCGGGATAAGTCCCTTTCGCACGGTCTATGCCGACACGAGCCTTGATGTCGTCACAGACTGCATCTGTCATTTTCATGAGGGTCATCTGTGTTTCCATGCTTCCTTGAAAATGATTCTTCACATCGGTGGCATCAAAATCCACTTTACGGCTTACAAGGTTATCGAAGGCGTTGTTCACCGCCAACAGCAACTTCTCAATCTTGGCATTTGTTTCCACCGCTTCCTTGCTCTTGCCGTTCAGACGGCTTTCACGGGGATTCCACAGTTCCGGTGTGCAGGACAGCTTGCAACCGAACTGCGCCATTGTCCTGTTTACCGTGATGCGTCCCATAATGGGAGCTTTACCTGACTTGTCCGGTCCGCTCTTTTTGAGGTAAAGCAACACCTTGAATTTTTCTACTTTCATACGCTTATATTTTTTTAGTGCAAAGTTACTTGCCATATAAGCGCTCTTTGATACGCAAAACACTGTGTATGAGCGCAAACAAAACGGTGAGGTTTTCTTTTCATCGCTTTGTGTTACCTATTCCCGTTTCGGTAACTACCCGGCTAACGGTTTGGTAACTGAACAACCTCAATATTCCGTTGTCGTTTGCATTTTCCACATTTTGCAGAATACAGAAATACAGCTCATTTCAAACGACTTACGTTTAATCTTTACCTGTTCATTATTGCTTGCTTCGCCTTGTATATTCCATTGTTTACGTCATACATACGCTACCCTGTCACTGGCCCTCGGTACAGATATTATTACTATCAAGAATGTACTCGGACATAAACAGGAAAGTACCACAATGCGATATACCAAAGTCGTGAACCCATTAAAGGAACAAGCTGCAAAACGATTAAGCATTAATACAATCAGTCAAAACACGGAACAATATGAAAAAGGCAATTTCTAAAATCAATCCATTCAGATATGCAAAAAAGTTGCATATCGGTTATATCTGGCTAATAGCAGTGCTTCTGCTATTAGTCGTTGGTGTTATCTGCTCAGGAGCAAAGGTGTATAAATACATTCCCATACTCTCGGTCGTCTCCTACTCTTTGGCCGCTATCAGTCTTATAGCGATAATTATTATGATAGTGCGGAAAATCTCCGATATGAAGATCCAAAGTGAACTGGACAAATATATTCTTGTGTTGAATGAGCATAAGGATGATAAGGAATGGTTACATAAAGAACTTACTTATGTCAATCTGAGGATATATAACAAGACAAACGGACATTTATACCGGTGCAAGAAAAAACTGCTGGAAGAATACAAAAATGAGGCAAACAATGAAAGTGTAGCCGAAGAGCTGATGGTACGACTTAAAGAACAGGAAAACCGCCATCAACAGCAGATCGAAAAGATAGAAGAACTTCTCGTAAATGACCAGAAGCCATTACAGTATTATCTGGATACAATAGAGAATAACGGCAATGATAATCCGGCCGATGACAAATCTACAAGATTATGCAAACTGTTCTCCTTTATTTATAATTATATCAGCACGGAATTGGACGATTGTCTCAAGCCTTATGAAATTGAATATTTTAAGAAGTATGCCTTTTCTCAAATTACAGGCATGCCAATAGAAGAAGATATACAATACCCGATTTCTGAAATAAGCAGAATGTCAAAGACTGACTTGGGAGCTTTCATTCATAACCTCTATATAATGTGCCACTATTGTAGAACAGACCTAAAGAAAACCGATTTCTTCAATGGGTGCCAGAAATTCATATCATCTTCTTTCTGCACTGCCAATGTATTATTCAAGAACAGTACAAGACTGGCAACCAATTCCCGTATTGAGGCCATAAATATGAAAAAAAGCAATTTCTTCAGCGAGTATCTGAAAGGAATCCAGTAAAAACAAATACTATCCTTATAACTGAAGATTCCTGTAAAACTGTATTTAAAGTTTTATGGGAATCTTTTTTATGCCAGCCGGATACATATAAGTCATAGTATAAACACGCAGAATTACAGTATATTACATTGTAGTTGTTAAAAGTTTGAGGAAAGCATGAGGACCGCATGAGGAATTCATGAGGACATGCTTTTTTATCCATCATTTGCCATTCTTTTGCAGAGAAATCAAATTTTTACAAATGATGAAAAACGAAAACAATGTTTTTGGCAAAGTTACACACGATAACTTGCCGCAGGCTGTAGAGCACCTCATAAAAATGATGGAGGAACAGGCTCAGAATTCTAAAAATAACATGTCGGTGGAAGATGATGAGATATCCATCGAGGAAGTAAGTTCTCTTATAAAGAAAAGCGTGAGCACCATTTACCGGTATACTTGTCAAAACAGTATTCCTCATTCTAAGCAGGGTAATACACTCCATTTCTACCGGTCTGAGATACTCGAATGGATGAAAATGCACAAGAAGAAATGTATTAATGAACTCTCTGATGAAGCACATATTGTGTCTTTCAGGGTATTAAACCGTGATTAACAGGTATGGGAGAAAGTAGAATAACTCCAAGTGGTATAATAAATGACGCTGTCAGCATGATAGGCAAAATGAACGATTCTTCATTTCCTATTGATGTTTTCCCAAATAAGATAAGAAACATCATTCTGAATATGTATGAGTACCTGGCATTTCCTATCGACTACACTGCGTGCAGCATGATGACAGCCATTTCCACTTGTATAGGCAATACACATATCCTTCATTTCAAAACGGGATGGGATATCAAGTGTATCATATATATGGCTCTCGTCGGAAGGCCGGGTGCTAATAAAAGCCATCCTCTGAAAACGGCCTTCGAACCTCTGTTCAGATTTGATAAGGAGCAGAAGGAAATATATAACGAAGAGTACAGAAAGTATGAATCAATAATGAGCTTGAGTAAAAAGGAACGTCTGGAACAGGGATTTGATATGTTTCTCAAGGAACCTGTACGCACCCGATTTCTGGTTTCTGATATCACACAGGAAGCTATGGCAAAGTCTATATCAGAGAATCCGCGTGGCATTTGCCTTTACATGGATGAACTCCAAGGATGGATCAATAATTTCACACGCTACAACAAAGGCTCGGAAGAACAGTTCTACATATCACTGTTCAATCCGACCGCAAAATGAATACCAACAATATCATGATTGACTCTCCGTTTTCCAATGTGATAGGTACAATTCAGCCGGAAATACTTATCGATACATTCAAAGGAAGTAAAAGCAATAATGGTTTCCTTGACCGTATTCTTTTTGCCATACCTGAAATCCAGGATAAGCTATACTGGAAAGACGATGATATTGACATGAGCCATTTCAATGAATGGAACACAATCATGCAATCGTTCATCAGGATGAAAATAGAACAAGATGAACACGGGAATATAAATCCTACAAGACTGGAATATGAACCTGGAGCCAGACGAAAGGTTATGGAATGGCAGCATCAATGGGCAGATATGTTGAACATGGAAGAATCGGATAAAAGACGCAGTATATACAGCAAATTTGAGACTTACATTCATAGATTCTGTCTAATCATACAACTGTGCAAATGGGTATGTAATGAAGGTGACAAAAGCAGCATCGATCTTGACAGTGTACTGAAATCCATACGTCTGGTATCCTATTTTAAAAATACCGCCCTGCAGATATGCTCCATGATTGAAGGCGTGATGCTCACTCCCAAGCAGACAGAACTGTTGGAAAAGCTGCCGGATAAGTTTACACGCTCTGAAGGATTGGAAGTAGCCGTCTCCATGAACTGGAGTACCAGCACGTATGACCGCTTCCTGAAAAAGGCAACGGGAACTTACCTTTATCACGAATATGGAAATTATAAAAAAGCACAATGACAAAGTGATAAAGTGACAAACTAAGGCTGACTTTATCACTTTGTCACTTTGTCAATCACTAAAAACAGAAAATTATGGAAAACTTCAGATTTATATTGGAGCCTTATAACAGGCACCAGAAAAACAGATACACCTGCCCCTCGTGCGGAAAGCATCGTGAGTTCACCCGTTATATTGATACCCAGGGGGCTATCTCTTTTCCCGAATATGTAGGAAAATGTAACAGAATCAATAATTGTGGTTATCATTATACCCCAACAATGTATTTTGATGAACATCCGGAATGTAAAGAATACAATAAATCATTCCCTATTGTAAAAGATAAGAAACCTGTTGTATGTCATCAAAGGCTCCCTCCTGTACGCCGGCTTACCGACACATCTTTTATACCAGATGAAATTATGCAGCAGACAATGAAATGCTATGAACAGAATAACCTGTTTCTGTATCTTGCCAATCATCTGGGATATGAGTCAGCACTGCGTCTGATGAAGACTTACCATGTAGGTACCGCCAGGAAATGGAAAAATGCTACGGTATTCTGGCAAACAGACATATCCGGAAAAATAAGAACCGGGAAAATCATGCAGTACAATGCAGAGACAGGAAAACGTATAAAAGCACCTTATGCACATGTTTCATGGGTACATACAGAGCTTGATATACCAGAATTCCACTTACAACAATGCTACTTCGGAGAACATCTCTTATACAACAGCAGGAAACCCGTTGCCATAGTGGAAAGCGAAAAGACTGCTATCATTGCTTCATTCTATATACCGGAATACATCTGGCTTGCAACGGGAGGTAAAAACGGATGCTTCAACGAGCAGAATTTTGACGTACTAAAAGGCAAGAATATTGTTCTGTTCCCTGATATCGGAATGACACAGGAATGGAAAGAAAAGTGTATGCAGATGAGAAAAAGAAACATCCGAACTGAGATTTCCGAGTATCTTGAAGAAAATGCAAATGATGTTGAAAGGGTGAACGGATATGACATTGCCGACTATCTTATAAAGGTAAAATCAGGTGAAGCCGTTCTCCAATCCATGACAAGAAAGAATCCTGCCCTAAAACTTTTAATCGAGACTTTCGACCTGGAGCTGTCAGGTTTCGGTACTCAATAAAACTACGTTGCTCATATCCAACAATATTCTGGAAAAAACGGAATGACAAAAGGAATGTAGTTTTTTCGGTTGGCAAGTTTATGTTTTGGTAATACCAAAACCTCTGAATCCATCCGGGAAGTACCCAACAGATATCAATTATAAACCGAAAAAAAATAATCAACATAATGGAACAAAAAAGCAACAACAAAAATAAGGTTATCGGTGGCAGACCTCCACTGGACAAAATGGAAAAACGTACAGAGATATTATCATTCAAATGTACCGTATTGGAGAGGCATATCATAAACGGTAAAGCCATGACAGCCGGTGTTACATTAGGTGAGTATATAAGAAATACAGCTATAAACGGAAATATAACAGCACGTCTTACACCTGAAGATGTAAAACTGATAAGGAGTCTTTCAGGCATGGCAAACAACCTAAACCAGCTTGCAAAAAATGCAAATACTTTCGGATATGCTGCAGTGTCAGAATCCGTATCAGAACTGGCTGATGAAATAGACAAAATCATTAAACTGATAAAGGCATGATGGGAAAGATTATGAAAAGGAATGACTTCGGTAAGATTGTAAATTATACGATGAAAGGCAACAATAAATCCAAGCTTCTTGCCACCGAAGGAGTACGTTCAGACAGCAAACAGCATATAGCTGAAAGTTTCAGTTGTCAGGCAGGTTTAAATACAAGAATCAGAACTCCGGTCTATCACATATCATTGAGCTTTTCAAAGCAAGATTCTGGGAAACTGACTGACGATCTTATGGTAAAGATTGCCGGAGAATATATGGAAAAGATGAATATCAAAAACACACAATATATTATTGTAAGGCATTACGACAGAGAACATCCCCATATACATCTTGTGATAAACCGTGTGAACAATGACGGTAAAACCATAAGCGACAGCAATGACCGCATAAGAAACAACAGAGTATGCAGGGAACTGACAATAAAATATGGCTTGTATATGCCGAAAGGTAAAGAGAATGTCAAGTATGACAGGCTTCGTGGCAAAGACAAGCATAAGTATGAAATGATGTTTGCCATACGCAAGGCTTTAGAGAAAAGTAATAATTGGAACGAGTTTCAAAAGAAGCTAAACAAAGACAAAATTCATTTTACCATAAGAACAGACAGCAAAAGTAAGCCATGTGGTATAGTCTTTTCACGTGGCGAATATACATTCAGCGGTTCCAGGATAGACCGTAGTCTGAGTTATTTTAAAATAGCGGATAAGTTAAACAAATATGAAAATAGTCTGGATAAATCAGACAGCTTAGGAAATACCCAACAAGACAAAATCCTGGAACAAGAAAAGGATACAGTCACACCAACAGAACATGAGGGAATATATGAGAATGAGATTATCTCACATACTGGCAATTCTATTATAAATGCTGTTGCAGATTTACTCCTTCAGCCTAATGCGGTAATATCTTCAGGAGGTGGTGGAGGAAACAGTAACCAGTTGGATGATGATGAAAGAAAAAGGAAAAATCGTGAACATATTAGAAGCAGAAGAAGATGATCAAGAAAGAAATTGAAGGAGCGGCTCTCCTATCCATATATAATGAGCTTAAAGATGAAATAAAGGCCATACGGACAGATATTCAGCATTTGAATATTCAACAGCCCCAGCAATCAGAGAACAATCAAGAATTAAATTCATTGCTGAAGGAAACGATTGTCAATGCTGTAAACGACACTATAAATGCCCATATAAACAATAGAGAAAACTATGCTGATGAAGTCAGTAGAAGATGTAAGAATACTATTGATTTTGCAATTGAAAGGGAAACAAAACTGGTTAATAATGTGCTATTGCCCAATCTCTCCCCTATTATTCAAATCGATAAAAAGATAGATGCCATAAATGCAAGGCTTTGCGGAATCGAAAATGACATACAGAAGATGCCCAAAGATAATATAGGTAGTACCAACAATCATAGATTTCTCTGTATAATGTTGATTATTATTACTTGTGTATTTTGGGTATTGGGAAATTTTCTTTACATGGATTTAAATCAAAGGTATAATGAGTTAAAGGAAAGGCATGAAATGATAATGAGAAACATAAGTCGTGATAAGTAATAAAAATATGAGATAAAAATGCTTTTTATTATACAAACAAACAACAATATGGTATTTAATAGATGTTTTATACGATATACTTCAATATTTTCTTTTTTTATAGCATTATATTTTATATTTTTGAGAACATTTTAAATACATGTACAATGGACAAACCCATGAACAGAATAAAAGAGGTACTTGAAGAAAAAGGTATCAAGCAGACCTGGCTTGCTGAAAAACTTGGCAAAAGCTTTTGTATTGTAAATTCTTATGTTTGCAACAGACGGCAGCCAAGCTTAGACGTATTATTTGAGATTGCAAGAATATTACAAGTTGAACCTCAAGAGTTAATTTCAAGAAACAGATAAATTGTATCCTAAATATTCATAGTTATGAAGGATTCTAATTTTATATTTTTACAGGCATCATACCCGGATTTATTCACCCTTGGCAAACTTGTTGAGAGGCTTATTTCTATTGACCCTAATTCATCATTAACTAAATCTCGATTATTTTCGGAAAAGCTTACTACTTTAATTTGGTCTTTCGAAGAACTAGAAGTAACTTCTGAACCACAAGTATATAAAATAAATAAATTATATGACAGGGGGATTATTCCAGAAATAATCAAAGATATTTTACATCTTATTCGTAAATCAGGGAATCGTGCAACTCATACAGGAAACAGCAGTAAAGAAGAAGCACTTTTTATATTAAAAAAACTTTTCAAGCTTTCTATATGGTTTTATGAAACATATGAAAACACTCAATTACCTAATGTTGAATATATTGAACCAAGAGGAATTAGTTCAGAAAATGAAATAAATGAATTAAATCATAAGTTAAAATGTTTAGAAGAGCAAGTTTTAGATTACAAAGATAAAATTGAGAATCTTAATAAAACGATAGATTCTAAACAGAAACGTCATAAGCGGTCGGTTTCTATTGCTAATTTAATAGAATTAAATGAGGACGAAACAAGAATCATGCTTATAGATCCAGCTTTACGTAAAGCTGGATGGGAATGTGATACCCATACACTAAATTATAGAACACACCATACTATGCCTGTAAAAGGGCATAACATGGCTATTGCAGAATGGAAGTGTGGAAATATTAGAGCAGACTACGCCTTATTCATCGGAACGACTCTTTACGGTATAATAGAAGCCAAAAGATTCTCTGCAGACATTTCAACGAACTTATATCAATCCAAAATATACGCTTGTACTGTTGAAGAACAAGATGGGATATCACTGCTCGGTAATTGGAATGACAATAGAGTTCCTTTCTTATTTTCAACAAATGGACGCCAATATCTTGAACAAATAAAAACAAAAAGTGGAATATGGTTTGCCGACACTAGAAAGCCGAGACAAAAATCAGAACCGCTACGAGATTGGTATTCTCCTGAAGGTTTAGAGAATTTATATAAAAGAGATTTAAATGAAACGAACAACAGACTAAAGAATAGCAGCTATGACTATTTAACAGATCCTTCAGGTCTTAATCTCTACGATTATCAGATTAATGCCATAAAGGCACTAGAACAAAAAATTATCAATGGAGGAGACGACAAAAGAGCACTTCTAGTAATGGCTACTGGTACTGGAAAAACCAGAACTGCAATAGGTCTATCATATCGTCTTATCAAATCTAATAGATTTAAGCGTATATTATTTCTAACAGACCGTCGATTACTTGCAGAACAAGCTTTTGGAGATTTCCAGGATAAGAAAGTAGAGAACTTTAATACATTCGCAGAGATATATGGAGTAAGTTCATTAAAAGATGTCTTACCAGATGCAGATTCTCGTTTACATTTTGCTACAGTTCAAGGCCTAATAAAACGTTTATTTTACAGTGATGATGAAAACAAAAAATCTTTGACAATTGATTCATACGATTGCATTATTGTAGATGAAGCGCATAGAGGATATAATCTTGATCATGAATTAGACGATGATGATTTAGATTTTCGTGATCAGAATGATTATGTAAGTCAGTATAAACGTGTCATTGAATATTTTGATGCTTTTGTTATTGGTCTTACTGCAACACCTGCACTACACACAACACAAATATTTGGCACTCCTGTATTTACATACTCTTATAGAGAAGCTGTCATAGACAATCGTTTGGTTGATCATGAACCTCCATTCTTGATAAAAACCAAATTAAGCGAAGAAGGGATTGTATGGAAACAAGGAGAAAAGCCTAAAGCATATAACCCAGAAACGAATTCAATAGAAGAATTGGCAGCATTAGAGGATGAATTACATATTGAAGTTGATCAGTTTAACAAACGCGTTATCACGGAAAATTTCAATCGAACTGTAATAAAAGAGTTAGTTCAGCATATCGACCCAGATGGCGAAGGTAAAACATTAATTTTTGCCGTTCGAGATTCTCATGCAGATATGATTGTAAATATATTATTTGAAGAATATGAAGCAATTGGCGTAGATGTGAACAGGGATGCTATTCGTAAAATCACAGGAAATGTATATGATCCGTCAGAACTTACTAGATTATTTCGAAATGAAAAATATCCTAATATCGCTGTAACGGTAGATTTGCTAACAACGGGAATAGATGTTCCCCAGATTACGAATTTAGTATTTATGCGTAGAGTTAATTCACGTATACTTTTTGAACAAATGCTTGGACGTGCTACACGTAAATGTGACGAAATCGGTAAGGACTATTTTAAAATCTATGATGCTGTAGGAGTATATGATGCACTAAATGGATTTTCACAAATGCAAACGGTTTCAAATCCTTCATTTTCATTTAAACAACTGATTGATGAATTTGAATACATTAACAACGATGCACGAAAGAAACGCCAGATAGAACAAATTATCGTAAAACTGCAACGCAAAAAACGGAATATTACTGATGATAGATTAGACCAATTTATACGACTCTCAGAGGGATATACTCCTGACGAAATCATAAACAAATTTCGTAATCAAGACTTGACGGAGAGTATAGAATATATTAAAAAGACAACAGAACTTTGGGCTTTTCTTGATGAACGGACATATAACTATAGAGCTTTACTCTTATCTGAACATGTAGATGTATTGCGTGAGGTTGAACGTGGATATGGTAACGCTAAAAAGCCAGAAGACTATATTGAAAGCTTTAAGGAATATATTCTGAACAATAAAGACAAAATAGAGGCTTTAAAAATAGTCTGTACAAGACCTAGTGAACTTGACCGAAAGTCTTTAAAAGAACTTAAACTCATTCTTGATCAACATGGATTTAATGTCGCAGCTCTTAATCAAGCATGGCACGCTACCAAGAATGAAGACATTGCAGCCGATATAATAGCTTATATCCGGACAATCTCACTTAATGTTATGCTAATATCACCGGAACAGCGAGTGAAAAAAGCCATACAAAAAGTTAAATCAATGCAATCTTGGAACGCGGTCCAACTTAAATGGATTGATCGCTTTGAGAAACAGCTAATAGCTGAGACTATACTCAACAAAGAAGATATAGATAAAGAACCTTTCAAAAGCGAAGGTGGCTATATACGACTCAATAAAATTTTCAATAATAAACTGGACATTGTATTACATACAATTAATGAATACTTATACAGTGCGTAAATTAAATAAATGATTATGACAGCAGAATCAATTGCTCAGAAACTTTGGAATCAATGCAATGTACTTCGTGATGACGGAGTAACATATCATCAATACCTCAATGAGTTAACATATATACTCTTTTTAAAACTATCTGATGTTAAAGGTTTTTCAAATGAAATTCCAGCTCAGTGGCGATGGAAAGAGTTTGTTAATGAAACTGATAATAGTAAAGCATTTGCTATGTACCGGGAATTTTTAGCATCGGTCAGCAATAAGACCCCCAGCGATACTATCAAAGAAATATACCGCAATGCATCAACAAGTTTACGGAAACCTGTAAACTTTAAAACTATTGTTCTTGCTATTGATAAGCTTGATTGGTATGAAGAAAGCGACCGAGATATGATGGGTGATATTTATGAAAGCCTGCTTGAGAAAAATGCCACAGAAAAGAAAAGCGGTGCTGGACAATATTTTACACCTCGTTCTCTGATTAATGTAATGGTTAAGCTCTCTGTTCCTCAGTTGGGCGAACGCTGGAATGACCCGGCGGCTGGTACTTTTGGCTTTATGATAGCTGCAGACCATTATTTAAAAGAAAAGATAGATCCTTTTACATGGAATGAAAAAGTTCGAGACTTTCAAAAACGAGAAGCTTTTTCTGGTGTTGAACTTGTGCCGGATGCCCACCGATTAGCTTTAATGAATGCCCGCCTACACGATATGGAAAGTAAGATTATCTTGGGAGATACTTTATCTGACATTGGTAAAAAATTGATAAATTTCGATGGGGTACTGGCAAATCCGCCATTTGGAACAAAGAAAGGCGGAGAGCTTCCAACACGAGATGATTTTACCTTCCCTACAAGTAACAAACAGCTCAATTTCTTACAACACATATACCGTAGTCTAAAGAAAAATGGCAAAGCTCGTGCAGCAGTCGTTTTGCCTGATAATGTACTGTTTGAAGATAATGATGGACAGAAAATCCGCCGTGATTTAATGGATAAATGTGATTTGCATACTATTCTTCGTTTACCCACAGGGATATTCTATTCACCAGGAGTCAAGACAAATGTGCTATTCTTCCAAAGAGGAAAATCTGAGACCGGGAATACTAAAAAAGTTTGGTTCTACGACATGCGTACCAATGCCCCATCCTACGGCAAACGTACACCGTTTACCGAAGAAGCTTTCCGGGAGTTTATTTACGCCTATACGGGTGGAATTTCGGCAGAGGACGTTGTTGAGAAATACGATGGAACGATTGATCATGAGAAACGGGCGAAAATTAAAGACGAACGTTGGCACTGTTTTTCACGTGAAGAAATTGCCACTAATGAAGACACATTGGATTTAGGACTTATCGTTGACGATAAGCTACAGGAAACTAGGTCACTAGTAAGTCCAGAAGATATTATTCGCGAGGTAAAAGATGAAGTAACAATTATTCTTTCTCATTTGGATTTAATTTTAAAAGAATTGAAATGACAAATAAACAATTGCCAAATAATTGGGCCGTAACCAATCTTAGAAAAGTAGTATCTCCAACTAAAGGTAAAAAGCCTATAAGATTGGAAAATTCTAGTTTTGCCGAATCAGTACCTTATATTGACATTAAAGCATTGGAGCTAAACCAAATTAATCAATATGCAGATATTAAATCTTCTAAATTATTTTCTGAAGGTGATATTGCCATTGTTTGGGATGGCGCAAGAAGTGGTTGGGTTGCCAAAGCTCATAAGGGGGCTATCGGGTCTACACTTTGTGCATTAACACCTATAAAGATAGACTCTACATATCTTTATTATTATTTGTTGAGCAAATATTCATTAATTAATTCTAAACCAAGAGGTGTGGGGATTCCTCATGTGGATCCTAAATTTCTATGGTCTTTAGAGATACCTCTTCCACCCACTGCAGAACAAAAGAGAATCGCGGATAAATTAGATACACTTTTTGGACAGTTAAATACTATTCAGAAAGCGTTCGAACGTATTCCAGAATTAATTAAGAACTTCCGTCAACAAATTCTTACATTTGCTGTCACCGGAAAGTTAACAGAAGAATGGAGGAAAGGTAAAAATCTCACTCAATGGAAAACTGAATTAGCCAGTGAATGCTGTGAAAAAGTACAAAGTGGAGGAACTCCTAAAGGAGGGAAATTTGAGGAATCAGGAATTCCGTTTTTGAAAGTATATAATATCGTACATAATACAATAGATTTTGAAAATGAACCTCAATATGTCTCTAGCGACATTCATAATTCTAAAATAAAAAAATCTATCTCCTACCCTGGTGATGTTGTAATGAACATAGTTGGTCCTCCATTAAATAAAGTAGCTATAATACCAAACACATATTCTGAATGGAATATAAATCAGGCTATAGTACTTTTTAGGCCCAAAGACTATTTGGATAATAGATTTTTATATTATTTCTTTTGTGAGGGTACTCCTGTCAATCGTTTAGTAAACCAAACAAGAGGAGTTGTTGGACAAATAAATATTTCCCTGACCCAATGTAGAAATTTTTTAATTCACATTCCTCCAATTGAGGAACAAAAAGAAATCGTAAGATTAATAGACTCGCTATTTAAGAAATTAGAGCTGGTAGAAAAACAGTATAACGCTTTAAAAGTAAAAATAGAAAAGTTGCCACAGGCTCTCTTAAACAAAGCTTTCAGAGGCGAATTGGTTGATCAGTTACCATCAGATGGCAATGCAGAAAACCTGCTTAAAGAGATAGAACAATTTAAAAGAAGTACTAAAAAGAAATAACTCTAATGAGAATAAAATCCTTCAAAACATCTAAATATAAGAATCTGCATAATATTGATATTAAATTTGATGCAGATGTTATTACACTATTAGTGGGCCAGAATGGATTAGGCAAATCCAATCTGATAGAAATTCTTACTCTCATATTCAGAGACTTATACATGATCAAAGAAAAGAAGAATTTCATCGAATCTGCAATTAAAAGTAAACTCAGTGATTATATAATTGAATATGAATGTAATGGAATTCAGTTAAAAATCGACTATTATGATGATAAGCTTGAAATATATATAAAATATACTGAGGGGGTATATCAGGCTATTTCATTTGCAGAATTTGCAAGAAATTCTGACTTATTTTTGCCAAAAAGAATAATGGGGTATTATTCTGGAGAAAACAAACGACTGGAAGAAATATTAAATGAATACACTTCAAAAGAAAAGAAGCAACAGTTGGCAGCATACAAAAAAGGGACTGTATCTAAAAGACTGCGTAATATTTTTTTCTCAGAAAACAGACATAGCCAATTAATCTTATTTACACTAATCCTTTACTGGAATCACCCAATATTCGGGGCAGCTATTAACCATCTTCTGAATAATATCTTAGATCTTGATGACATGACTGGGTTTGATATCAAATTCAAATCCCCCAAATTTGCTAAGCTCAATAATCTTAAGAAACGTCATGCAACTTTACAAGATTATGAAGGAGAGATATTAAGTACAAATGATTATAATAAATTTGCCGACACCCCTATTTTTTGGGAAATAAAGGGACCTATTGACCCACTTTTGAGACTCTTTTTGTTTGAATATTTAGGCAATAATTCATGTACAATATACGAAGATAATAATCAAGAATATTTTGTCATTCATGAAGAGTCCTTGAGTTATGATACCTTTATAGAAAATATATATAGAGTATTTCCTGGGCCATTAGATTTTTTTGATGCGTTGGAAGCTGCTTCAAGCATTGGGGCTTTAGATGAGCTTAAATTAAATATTAGCAAATCTGGAGATGAGGATTTTTATAGCTTTACGGAATTAAGCGAAGGAGAGCAACAATTAATAAGCGTCTTAGGATTAATGACGATTCTCAGAGATGATCAGGAGGAAGTACTTTATCTAATTGATGAACCGGATACACATATTAACCCATTATGGCAACGTAATTTTGTTAAATTGTTATTAGATAACATCGGAGACTATCAGCATAGACATATGTTCATCTCTACTCATAGTCCATTCCTAGTACAAGCATACGACAAAGATGTAGTCGATATTTTACTCTTTAGAAAAGATAGAGGGGATGTAATTATTGATGTTGCTGATAACACTATAAAAAATTGGAGAATAGATCAAGTATTGATGAGTCCATATTTTGGGCTCAAAAGTACTCGGCCAAGTAATATAGACGAATTTATGGATAAGAGACGCGCCATAATAGAACGTGGAGAGTTTACTCCAAAAGATAAAGAAGAGTTATCAGAACTTGAAAATGAATTGGGATTTTTACCTACTGGTGAAACATTGACAGAATTAGAAAGTATGGTATATATTCATAACGCAGCTAATCGATTTAAACAGGAGGATAAAGAATGAAGTATATAGATAAAACAGGTACACCTGTACCTGAAATACTTAAGTCAAAAGGGGAAAAGGAAACATTAAAAAATATTGCAGAATATAAAAAGAGTAAAGCTAAATATATATCAAATACACCAGGGACTAAAACGACAAAAGATTACACTGTCGCAGATTCAATTGAAATAGATAAAGATATCTATGGGCATAAAGAGGTAAAATCTGCACTTATAAATCTTCAAAAGAAATGCTGTTGCTTTTGTGAATCACGTATTACACATATATCATCTGGAGATGTAGAACATTTTCGTCCTAAAAACGGATATAGCCAAGACCAAACTGATTTATTCCATAAGCCTGGATACTTTTGGCTTGCTTATGATTGGTCTAATTTATTTTTCTCTTGTGAACAATGCAATAGACGATTCAAAAAAAACTTTTTCCCTCTAAAAAATCCTGCTAATAGGTTTAACCCCAAAAAGAAACTTGACATTTCAAAAGAAGAACCTTTATTTATAGATCCAAGTAAAGTAGACCCAGCAGAGCACTTAAGTTTTATCGGGCCCAATATTACTCATAAAACAGAAGAGGGAGATACAACGATCAAAGCGTTAAAATTAGATCGAGATGATCTTACAGAAATGCGAAGAGACTCATACAATGCAATTGAAGCATTAAAAAATATCTACGAAAGAGATAAAGGGACTCCTAATGAAATTGATAGCAAAAAACAATTTAAAAATGTTTTAAACGAAAAATTAAATGATACAGCTCAATACACTTTAATGTTTAGATGTAATTTCGATATTTATATTAGAGATTTTGGAATTTAAAAATCTCTAATATAAAGACAAAAGTATTAATCCCAGATTATTATATTATAGCATGTTACTCCTTACAATAATAGCAGCTGAATATCTCTGATTATAAAACAACAGACCATTGATGATAGAGTTATAAGGATTTTAAAATGGGTAATAAGTATAAGAAAATTAATGTTTCCACATTTGATATAATAGTCAATTAAATTACACCACAAACAGATATTTTTTAATTTAACGGTCAAGTTTTTTTATTACTAAAATAAAGTCATGAAATTTACATGGATTCAATATTATAAGGAGTTTGCAGAAAAACTCCTTCGTTTTCGTAATGACAGAAAGCCATTGCTAAAATTGATATATGATAATAAAGATACCTTATTTGTGAACTATCTGCATGATGAAAAAGGTTCTGACGATTTACTTACAGATATAGATCCATTTACCACCTTTGGATTATTCAATAGGAATATAAAACTTCAAAATCGTTTTACGTCTACAAAAATTTTCAAGGAGTTACTTGATATAGAATGTGAAATTCCTAAAGACTTTGATGGAATTCCAGTTCTTAATAATCAAAAATCACATTTCTTTGGATTTAGAAGTCATAGACATAATAATGATATTGAAAATCTTTGGGATTTATTTGTAAAAGTTATTAACGGTGAAGACTATGAGGATGCATACAATAAGGTCATTACACAGTTCATTATAAATATAAACATCACGATGGCTTTATTTTGGATTCGTCCTGATGATTTTCTTGCTCTTGACAGTACTAACAGGAAATATCTCAAAGAACAATATGGAGTTGAACTGCCAAAGAAAGTACCTCAATATTCTGAGTATATGAAGCTTTTAAATGAAATTAAGCAAATGATGTCAAACAATAAAATAAAAGAAAAAACTTTCTATGAATTATCAGCCAATGCTAATAGTAATAGTGGCTCAAATAATAATATTGAAAACTATACATGGTATGATGATGTTGCCCAGACATTAAAAAGACGCAAGAATATAATTTTATATGGTGCACCTGGTACAGGTAAAACCTACTCCATTCCAGAAATAGCAGTAAGACTTTGTGATCAATCAGACTGTTCAGAATATGATGATAGAGAAGAACTAATTAAACGATACGAGCAGTTAAAGCAAGAAAAACGAATTTCATTCACGACTTTCCACCAGTCTATGGACTACGAGGACTGGATAGAAGGTTTGAAACCTGTAGCTGAAAATAATCAAATTACTTATGAGATTGAGAAAGGAATATTCAAGCTACTTTGCGAAGAAGCCGAACGTCCAATTATTAGAGATAAACATATCGGCTTAGCTGAAGATGCTGTAGTATGGAAAGTGTCTCTTAGTGGTACAGGCGACAATCCTGTAAGGAAAGAATGTATGGACAATGGACATATAAGAATAGGATGGGATGATTATGGACCTATAATCTCTGACGAAACAGATTGGAGCATATATAATGGTGAGGGAAAACGTATCTTACAGGCTTTTGTATATGAGATGAAAATTGGTGATATCGTTATGAGTTGCTATTCAAACCAAACTATCGATGCTATAGGAATAGTAACTAGTGATTATGAGTTTATTGAGACTTATTCAAATTATAAAAGGGTCAGAAAGGTCAATTGGATATTAAAAGGAATAAATGAAAATATCGTTACTCTTAATGATGGAAAGACAATGACTTTAGGCACAGTATATCGTTTAAATGCTATAACTTTGGATAAGGTAAAGTCTGTCTTGGAAAAGTATAAAAAGCCTACTACTATGGTAGATAATACTCTGCCATATATAATGGTTATTGATGAACTTAACAGAGGAAATGTATCAAAGATATTTGGAGAGTTAATCACTCTTTTAGAAACAGACAAACGAAAAGGGAAGAAAAATGAAGAAAGCGTTATATTACCTTTTTCTAAAAAAATGTTTGCAGTTCCTGATAATGTGTATATTATAGCAACAATGAATACGGCAGACCGTTCATTAGGAACATTAGACTATGCTATCAGAAGAAGATTTGCTTTTATTGCATGTAAACCTTACTCTTTGGCTGAAGACGAAGTAGAAGGTTTCGATGAAGATTTATTCAAAGAAGTAAGCTCATTGTTTATATCTAACTATGACGAATATCAACAAAGCGGATGGGAACAAAGTTTTAAACTTATACCAGCCGAAACATTATCCTCTGAATATTCCCCTGAAGATGTTTGGATAGGACAAAGCTATTTCATCATGACAAATGACGAAGGAGAGGATATTACAAGCGACAGACTTTTATACGAAATAATTCCTCTACTTGAAGAGTATGTTAGAGATGGAGTACTTACAGAAGATGCAAACGAAACTATTGAGTTGTTGTACCAAAAGGCTTTAGAATAATGAAAGTTATTCAACTTCAAGAACAAATACTGGATAATTCTCTTCTTCGGAATGATATATCATCCACCCTCCTTTCATATATTGAGGATGGAGAAGAAGTTGTATTCTCAGTAAAGAGAGGGAAGGAAGAAAAGGAACTCTGCTTGAGATTACACCGTAAATGCAGTGATGTATTGGCCACTGGTTCTTATTTTGTTGGTATAGACTGGATTAAGGAAAATGAACTGGCTTTGCAGGTTAGTCCCAAAATGAATGATACTTTTGAAATCGATTATGTACGAATGCTTAACGATGCAATGTGTGAAGAAGAAAACCATCAGCATCTGAGAGATTTAATAACTATAAAGTTTGACAAGCCATCGATAAAAGTAAATCAGAAGCAAGATCTGCTAAGTATATTCCTCATAACTGAATATCTTAATCTACTACAACAGATTGTAAAGAAAGGTTTAAAGAAGAGTTATTATATAGTAGAGGAAAATCTTTCCAATAAGGTTAAAGGAAGAATTGTAATAGAAAAAAATATTCACAAAAACCTTATGAGAGGCAATATAACTGACAATGTCTGTTCGTATCAAGTATATGATATAGATTCACCTGAAAATCAGATACTGAAGAAGGCATTATGCTTTTGCATTAAGCAACTTGATATATACAGTTTTTCTGTAGATATAAGCTGTCTAAAAGAAAAAGTACGTATAGTGTCACCGTATTTCAAAAACGTAAGTGATAATGTAAGCATAAAAAAAATAAAGTCATTCAAGACCAATCCTATATATAAAGATTATATGCGAGCAGTTGGAATTGCTAAATTATTACTTAAACGATACAGTTATAATATTACTAATATTGGGAAAACTGAGATTTTTATTCCTCCATTCTGGATTGATATGAGTAAACTTTTTGAATTGTATGTTTTCCACCATCTGCGTAGAGTATTTACTGTTAAAAACGAAATAACATATCATGTAAAAGCTCATTATCAGGAGCTGGATTTTCTTCTTAAACCTGAAATATGGTCAGAACCTTACATTATAGATGCTAAGTACAAGCCACGATATAAATATTCCTGCGGTATTAATATGAATGATGCACGTGAAGTTTGTGGCTATGCCCGCTTAAGTAATATATATAAGCGTCTCGGACTAGATGAAGAAACAACATTGCCAATTAAATGCTTAATTATATATCCTGACCAAGAGCAAGAAGAAAGCTTTACTTTTACGCGTTATAAAGAACCAATCTTTGATAAAGTTGCAGGATATGTAAGATTATATAAATGTGGTATAAGATTACCTGTTATTAGATAGACTATTTAATCAATACTACTAATAATAGAGTTATTTTATGGCGTAGAAGAAAATAAAAATACAATGAACATTATAACTTTTTAAATCATAAATATGCCCAATATGTATATTCCCGAAAATATAGTAAATGTACTTCATAATCTGGATTGTGAAACTGTCGCAAGAAAATTTGGGATTAATATCGTTAAACATCAAGCACACTGTTTCATGCATGAAGATAAGCATCCAAGCCTAGCTTTTAAAAACAATTGTTGGAAATGTTTTGCTTGTGATAAAGGAGGAGACGCTATCTCATTAATAAAAGAAATGTTTAATCTTTCTTTTCAAGAATCTTGTATCATATTATGTGAACAATTTAATATTATATTACCAAATTCCGTAAAAAGCGAATTTGATAACATGAAATTTTCAAAACTTAGATTGACAAGACAAATAAAAACAGAAGATAATTCATTAGTTTTTGACAATGAAGTTGCTACTTCAATAGTAGAATTCTTAACTTTAGATAAATTAGGGAAAGAATTTCTTCTCAAAGAAAGAAGATTATCACCTGATATCATAAAAATAATGAATATAAAATCTATAGAAAATTCTAATATATTGAAGGATATGTTGTTATCTCATTTTGATAAGCAAAGACTTATTAAATGTAAAGTCCTGAATGAGAGTAATAATAGCTTAACTATAAATATACCTTCAATTGTCATTCCATATTATGATATAAACAATAATCTGGTAGCTTTACAAACAAGATACATTGGTACTAGAGATAATATACCAAGATTCAAATTGATCTGTAATTCAAGTATAAAACTATATAATCTAAGTATTATTTCTAGACTAAACTATGGTGACCAACTTTTTATTATGGAAGGTATTACAGATTGTTTAGCTATGCTATCATCAGGGAAAAATGCCATTGCAATACAAAGTGCAACTTCAATACCTGAGATGGAACTTGACAAACTATCATGCTTTTCACTTTTTATGGTTCCCGACAAAGATGAAGCGGGAAGAAAAGCGTATAATAGATTATATCAATTTTTTTTAAGATACGGCAACCAACTTACACGTATAGATCTTCCCCAAAACATCAAAGATTATTCTGAATATTATACAAAAATACACTCAAAAAATAAATAGAATGAACAATAATACAAATAAAAAAATACTAACGTATAAAGAGTTTTCTAGGGAGAATTTATTTAATCTAATATTGGATGAGTATGCCCCCAATATTCAAGTACAAGATATTGACAATCCGAAGAAAGATATAACAAAAGACATATTCTCTCCTTTAAGATCCGAGATTAGATATGAATTAGAAAAAAGAACTTTTATATTATTTCTATTTAATCCAGTTTTAGAGAGTATATACGCATTAAGAAAAAGTTCCTTATTTGATTATATCACAGGATTACATTTATATATCTCTTCAAATCCAAATTTTAACTATACCTTTGGATTGTTTAAAGAAAAAATTACTTCATTTGATAAATTAATAGGAAATTGGTCTCTTTTTTTAGATTCAGTTATTGCTGATATAATCACATTACCAGTTATAGCTTGGAAGCAAACTTTATATTTAGAAATAGAAGATCTTATTCGTTTTTATCTAAATGAAAAGGGAATAATAAGAATTACCATTAATATGGCCAACTTCAATAATTTCTTTAAAGGAATGAGTAGTAGCTATAATTTTGGTATTTTCCTATATAACAAAGATAATGGAAATGAGCAACTTTTAATTTCTGGTCAAGGTAATGGTGAAGGGAAAGAAAGTGGTTTATACAAGGAATTTACCCGTATAAATGAACTTGTTACTAATATCAAAGAAGAACAAAATTATTATATTAAAAATACACATGAACATGAATTTGCGTGAAACAATTCTTTCCGAAAAAAATATTTATAGTGCTATATATGCACTGAATTCATATATTTCAGAACGAAATCTTCTTTCAAAAGAGGATTTAATACTATATGAAAAGTTAACAGATAAATTTGATTTTGAAGGTACAATATCTCACGTTATAAGTGAATGTAAGAAAATCCTCAATAATATTCTTGACACTAAAAACCTATTTGAGGTATCTGTTTTTTTTAAAATCAAAAAATTTGATGAAGAAGAGAATATTGTGAAATATCGCCCTCTTCACACTTCCAGTCTAATTAATCAAATTTGCATGGCATCTATGCTTATTCCATTAATGTTTGATGATTCTGATGGAACACGTAAATATTCTGAGCTATCAAAGATGTTACCACATAACTTCTATGGGAATATCCCTAGTGAGAATGTAGATATTTTATTTAAGAAATGGTCAGAAAAATATAGACAATATACAGATAGCATAAATGATAAATGTAGAGAATATAGTAGGACAAGAGAATATGACAAAGAAATAAACTTAGATTTAAAAGATTTCTTCCCATCAATTAATCCATCATTTATTTTCGACTATATTATCCAAAAATTACAACATAAATACGACTTAGATGATATAGATACTCTAAAACGTGTAGTCACCAAATTATTATATTTTACAATTAAACAAGAAAACCTTGATGGATGGACAGATGTATATTATCCTAGTCTAGCATTAAAGGATAATACAATACCTGAAATTTTTGTAAATCGAGGTATTGCTCAAGGGTTACCACAATCATACTTTTTTGGAAATCTTTGCATGATTACTGTTGCAGAAACAATGTCTTCTATTCCAGAATTAAAGAACTCTAATTCATTCTTCTATGTAGATGATTCTGTTGTATTTACTAAAAATATTTCCGAAAAAGGCTTTAACACCCTAATCACAAAATTAAACAATAAACTAAAAGAGAAGTTATCAAATATCAATTGTCCGCCAAAGGATTTCTTGAACGAAAACTATTACAATGAACAATGCAAAATATTATATAATGTTACATTTCACGAAAAAGGGAAAAGTTCGATATGCGACATAGGTAACTCCTTTAATGGCTTAGAATATCTTTTTTTAGTACAACGCCCAGTATCATTAGGTGGGTGGATAAAGGGAAATATAGACGAAGTTGACGATCATGTTTCTCTAAAAAAACTGATAGCTTTGCAAAAGGTTGTTGACAATCAAATCAAGAGAGCTAAAGAAGAGAAATGTGAAGAGAACCAAGAGAGTTACCAAACACGCCTAAAATGGCTATACAGATACCGAAAATACTTCATTTTAAGACAACGTAAACTAAAAATGCTCATTAATGGTAAGTTTGATCCATTAATGATTGATGATTTTTATAATCGTTTTAAATTTAAAGAACTAAGAAAATTAGCAGGACAAGATGAGAATCTTTTAAATGTTATAAAAGATGTATTCGAAGTTTTTGAAGAGGAAATTTTTAGTGCTGAAATTGAATTAATTGCAAAAGGAATGCCATTGATTCAATTGAATAATTTTTGTGATGAGATTAAGAATTTCGAAAATGCTCTAACTAAATATAAATGCCCATTTAAACGTAATAAACAATTCCTATATTATCATAAAATTGTTGAAGCTCTAAAAATATATGACATTCCTACTATAGATAAATATGCCTCTCTTTGTCGTTTAATAAAACATATTTTTTTATATAAAGATTCTAAAGTATTTCTTGATACAATAAATAAAAATCATGATATTAATGAATTCAACTTTTGGAAACTAATAAATATTAATGGCAATACCTCCTCGAGCGCTATTGAAAACACCTTTATAGGAATTCCAATTTGGGCTGATTTTATCTTTAATAACTCCAATGAGTTTAAAAGGATGATTTTAAACTGCTGTTTTTCTACAACTTGCAGAATACCTGTAAATGACAACATGACTTTATTGCGTATTGATATAAAACCGGTAAGATACTATGAAATGCGTATTTTAGCCATGCTTAGAAACTACCATTTTAGTGTTGAAGATTTCTTTGAGTTTCTTCGTTCATTAGACCACAATGATTTAAATGAGCGTATGGATATTGATCTAGGTATATTAGAAGCTCTCTGTATTTTTAGACAAAAAATACAAACTCCACGAAAAGTTGACCGTATGATTCTTACTCATAGAGTGGTAAAAAGCCTATGGCATAATGGTTCAAAGTTTCTAAATGCATACACTTTACATAATCAAGAACATGCAGTTACCTTAGTCAAAAATGTCGTAAGATTAGTAAATAATATTGATTTTCTTAACTTGAAATCTAATGATTATTTTCTTCTATTTCAAGCTTGTTACTTACATGACATTAGTATGGTAATTCATCCTAAATTAGCATCATTCAATGAATGTAATCCAAAAGCTGAACATCTTATTAGCAATTGGATGTATAAAATGACAGATATAAAAAACAAGGTAGAAGATGCATTCAAAAACGGTAATTTCTCACAACAAAACATTAATCAGATTCGTAAGAATATAGGCTATATGCTTTTGGAAGCTTATGAGGATGTTTTTAACTTTTTTGAAACAAAAGTCAGAAACTCTCATCCTCAGGATAGTGCCAATTACATTAGAAATTGGCACAAAGGAATTCTATCGTTTCTTTCTGAATTAGAAGCTGAAACAATAGCCAAAGTATCTGATAGTCATGGATGGGATAGTACAGATGTATATACGCAAAAATCATCCGCAAAAGATGAGTTAGTAAGCATCAAATACATGATGATTTTAATAAGAATGGCTGATTTGCTAGATTTGGCAAATGATAGAATTGACTATCATATTCTTAAACAAAACAGATCACAAATGGGATTGATATCCAGATTTCATTGGATATCTCATCTGATAACTGATGGTTTTAAACTTGACGTTGACTATATTACGGATGATGTTGAATTATATAAGCACCCTATTAAAGAAAATATTCATATAGATATATTTTTAAACACGGATCTTATGTCAACGATAGAAGTAAATAAGAAACAATGTAAAAATTATATCTCGAAATTAAAAACATATAAAATAAGTAGCAATCCTTATGAAATCAATAATAAAAGTCAATGCATAGAATTTTCATTTGATAATAAAGATGTTAAACCTTCATCATCTTTATGTAATCAATCAATTAATGGGAATTGTATTTGTCCTTTTCTATGTTTATGGATGTCTAAAAAACATGAGTGGTTATTTAATGAAATATTTGAATTAAAGAATTATTTAAATTCTGTAAACTCAGAACTAATTACATCTGATTTTACATTAAGATTTTATATGTCAAATTCTGGAAAATTAGATTCTGAATTTTATGATGATGTTAAGGAATGGATTAGTAAGGAACATTAAGCATTCAGCAAACAACTGCTATTGAAGTGTTATATACAATAGTGACTGTAATTATGACCTAATCGTTGCAGCCACTATTGTTTCAATATGTTTATACGAGTATTAACTATAATATAGGATTGATAAAGACAATATAGCCTCTTACTTACCAAGAACAATACGAATAAATACTTCGAGGTATTAAACACAAAAATGGATTTAATATATAATTAGTTTATTTTTATGTATTACCCCAATAATAAAGCCCCCTAAATATTTTCTGTACAAACGTACCACACTTATAAATATTTGTGGTATATTTGTACAGATTTAGATAGTAAGCAATGAAGAAACTTAATTCATACATATCATCAGCTGACATGAAGGAAAAAGGGCGTGCTGCTTATTACAAAATGTTGGAAAGTGTACGCCAAGGTGAACTAATACAGGTTCGACGAGGACTGTATGCCAACATTGACCAACTTTCAAACAGCATGATTGACATAGAAGCGATTATACCAGGTGGAATTCTTTGCCTCTGGTCTGCATGGAGCATACACCAACTTACGACTTCTATGCCACAAGCCTATCATGTAGCCATAAAAAGAGATAGAAAAGTAGTAACACCTTCATTTCCCTCAATAGAGCTTCACCACTATACTGCTTCTATACTAGAGATTGGGGTAAGCAAGATGGTTTTGGAGGGTTACAATATAAGGATCTATGATATAGAGCGATGCGTATGTGATGCCATTAAGTTCAGAAATAAGATAGGTATTGATGTCTGCTCAGAAATTATAGATAACTATCTTGCACGACCGGAACGAAATATAAGTAAACTACTGGATTATGCCAGACAACTCCGTGTGGGCACAATCCTTGAAAACTATCTGCAAGTCAAACTATGAGTAAAGAACAAAATAAAAACTACGGAAAATCAATTCGTACAAAGCTCTTGAATGTAGCCAAAAAGGAAAATATATTCTATCAGACTATATTGACACGATATTTTCAGGAGCGATTACTATATAGGATGTCACAAACACGCTACCGCAGCAATTTCTACCTAAAAGGTGGAGCTCTTATGTATGCCTATGAACGTTTTGCAGCACGTCCTACATTGGATATTGATTTTCTGGGTAACAATATAAGCAATGAAGGTACTTCAATTATAGCAGCATTCAAGGAAATATGTTCCGTACCCTTTGAAGAAGATGGAGTGATATTTGACGTTGAGCACATTACTGCCCAAAATATCACTGAGTTCAAAGACTATCATGGAATACGCCTAAGCATACCGGTAAAAATGGATTCCATAGCACAAGTGCTGACTATGGATATTGGTTTTGGCGATGTGGTTACACCCTCACCTGTCAATCTGGATTTTCCTATTTTGTTAGAACATCTGCCTTGTGCTAATATCCTGGCATATTCTCTGGAAACAGTTATTGCAGAAAAGATGCATGCAATAATAGACCTTGCAGATCAAAGCAGTCGTATGAAAGATTATTATGACTTGCATAGAATACTGAAGGAAGAAAAATATGACTCAGAAGTTTTACAGGAAGCTATAATCCATACATTCGAAAACAGACATACACCTTATGATGAGAACACAATGTTCTTTCGTAAAGATTTTGGAATCAACCAACAAATGGAAGTAAGATGGAAAGCTTTTATGCGTAAAATCACAAAGGCCACTGATCTATCCTTCTCTGAAGTTGTGGCATTCATTCAGGAAACACTTCGTCCATATTGGGAAAACATACCGCATGAATAATACAGACTATAAAATATATGAATTTCCAGAATGTAAATCCATAGTCATTTCTGGGGATATTCACGGAGATTTCAATCTTCTTGTGAACAAAATGTGCGTACAATACAGTATGGAGAATACGCTTCTCATAGTTGCCGGAGACTGTGGATTTGGTTTTGAAAATAGAGGCTATTATGAAAATATCGTCAAGAAGAACGCCAAACGTATGAATGATAATAACAATTGGATCCTTTTCGTCAGAGGTAATCACGACAATCCTGCCTATTATGACGGTTGCACATTCAAGCATAAAAGATTTATTTCCATCCCAGACTACTCCATCGTAAAAGCATGTGAACACACATTACTCTGCATTGGAGGAGCAATATCCATCGACCGCTCATACAGACTTAACGCATGGGAACAGTTACAGAAGAAGCGCCATAAATCATCTCATGATTTAAGTAAAGGAATCTATGAGCGAAACTATTATTGGCCAGACGAAAAACCTGTCTTCAATGCTGAATTGCTTGATAAAATAACTGCAGAACAGACAATCGACACCGTTATAACCCATACATCACCGTCATTCTGTGAATTACAAAATAAGAACGGACTTTACAGATGGACCAATAACGATACACAACTGCTGGTAGATGTTAAGCAAGAACGGGAAACTATGGACTCCATCCACCATATGCTGAAAGAGAAGCAAAATATTACCCATTGGTGCTATGGACATTTTCATCAGAGTTGGCATAACAATATTGATGGGATTTTATTTAAAATGCTGGATATTATGGAGTTCTACGAAATAAAATAACATTTTACTACCAAATATCCTTATGACATCATAATATTATCTATACTTGACTTAAATAAAATAATATCAGCTCGTCCCAATGTAGAATACATAAGATAGTGAGGAATAATATATTCATAGTTACAGTTCAGGCTTTTTGTAAATTCTTTATTATTTAGTTTTTCATATACTTCCCTTCTCTTGTCAAAAAACATAGATTGCACACTCAGTTCGCTGAGTGTATCCTGTATTTCTTTCTTTAAATTTAGATTTTCTTTTTTCCCGATGGGAGCATGTATATAAGATGTTCTCATCAGATGCGATATGAATGACAGCCAGTTTAAATGTATATTCTTGTGAGCGGCTTCGTTCAGATTGCGTAACAGTCGGATATATAATACTGTTGCAGGCAGTACGTGCAGAGGCATATACGAAGTAGTGACAGCATTAGCTCCAATCTGGAAAAAAGCGTTTGCTATTGTATTTATGGTATTGTAAGTGGTAAATGTGTTACATGCAGAGAGGAACACCAGTTGCGGACCTATTCCGCCGTTTACAACATCATCCCCGGTTACAATATCGTCTCCCATCATGATAAATGAGTCGTGTGTTGTTTCATCTACCCCTCCGTGCGTATCGATTATCAATAGTTCCGGTCTAGTTTCCATTAGGGTTTTGAAGAAGCTGGATTTATCTAGGCACGTTTTTATCTGAAATCCCAAGGTTTTTGCCAGTTCCCTGACAGGTGATTGTGCCATCACAAACTCCGGATCTTCATTTCCGAATACAACAAGTGTTTTTTGCAGGATATCCTCCGGTATGACATACGGTGTAAATTTTGCTTCCATATATTGTGCCAGCAAGCCTGTAACCGGTGTTTCAGGCAGTCTACACACCTCGTGTGTGAATCCAAGCGGTATACCGTCTATCATCATCCATTCTATAGGAAGGTCAGTCATGGCTACAATTTGTGAGCTGTACTCTTGCAACATTTCTACGGCTTTGGGCGAGAGCATTTCATCGGTCATTTTTTTCCCGATTTTTTCCATCACTCTCCGAATGTTTTTGTTTTTGCTTGGCGATGTAGCCAGCCTTTCGATATGTTTTATCCCTACGAATGAAAGTTCGGAGTTGATATTCTTACCCATAATCGGAAGTCGCAAATAAGGTGAGAATCTTATTGAGCAGTGCAGTTGAGCCACAAAATCAAAGAATATGCTTCGGGGAACAATAAAATTGTTTAACACATATATCATATCTAGAAATAATTCTTTGGGCAAATTCGTTACATTATGAGCGATTGTATAATTATGAGTTTGATGATAACCCATTATTTTTTCAAGATTCTGTACATTTTTTTCTTCTTCCGGTAGCAGATCCATTTTTGAAAGTTTACGCATTTCAATACTTGTATAAGGTGCTACCAGAATCAGAGGAGCCCGGTAGTGTTCTTCCTGAAATTTGATATCTTGCATGGAGTAAGCTACTATATCTTCGAGCAACCTTATTTTTGTTATCTGTTCTATTAATAAATTCTGCCTTTCGAATCCCTTCGTATTGTTCAGAGCCGCCTCCGATGATTCCTGTTTCCTTTTCAGTATTTCATCTTTTGTCAGCAAAAGAGAGTAATCCCAGTTTCCCAGTATCGAATTAATCGTTTGAGTGTTTACTTTGGTCGGAGAGAATACATCTCCTGTGTCATAAACGCCTTTATCAAGACAAGGAACCGAGAATGGCAATCTGCTTTTGTCTATTTCATAGTTTTTGTTTGCGTAGTCGTAAAACCATTTCCAAATATCACCCAGTCTAGTTAGAGTAGTACATGGAAACTTGCATACATTACTCGCCTCGTTCGAAGTCAGGCAGACAAAATCCTCGTTTATGTAGTCTTTTAACAGACTAGCGTAAATTTCGATGATACGTTCCTCTTCAGTACATAACAGTATCACATACGGCTGTTTGGGCAAATTGAGCAATGATTTTATAGTTTCTGCTGTAATATCAGGATAGACCATAACCAGTCTGTATCCTAATGTCAGGCCATAATATTTGGAGAGCCGGTAATATTCTATGCCATAGATAAACTGAGCCATGCTTTGAGGCAGATATCCGATATAGTCTAACATCGGATGCTGTATAGATTCCTGTGGAATATTAGTAAACCTAATAGAATCTCTCTCTCCAAGTAAAGCTATATAAAATATAGGATTATTGATATTATTGTAGCTCATTTGTACATATATTTATATTAATTTCATTATTTAGTTTTCTTTGTTTTAAAATTATAAAGATTTATTTTATTCAGCAAATTCTTAATAAAAAGAGTAATTATATCATGAAAAACTATCCCAAAATATTAACCGTATAAATGATACATAGTAACCTTAAAAAAATAGCGACTGCTGTCTCATAATACTTTCCTCAAAAGTGGATTATTATCTAAAATGTCTCACAATTCACCGATTGTAAAGATAGTAATGCAAATTATATCTTGGTATGATTAATATACTACACAACTACACGAATACTTCACTTTTTGTACCTTGTAGAAAATATTGAAAAAGCTTGGGAAATATACGATTTTTGCATACATTTGTATAGAGTCAAAGGCTTTCGGAAATTGCGAATCATTTCTAATACTTTGATTATCAGATTTTTTAAATGCTGCAATATTGTATCTTACGTGTATCTGAGTTTTTCAAACAAGTTTTGAACTTATTGAATACCAATGTTTGTCGAGATTTTCTAAATAACTGCATCGGAAAGTAAGTGGTGATTACCAACGATTAGCATATATCATCAATGATTATTAAGGCGTTCATTTTTAGCGCCTTTCTTTATGGCCTTATAAGCGATGGTTATCGTTTATAGGGCTTTTTCAGTTCATTTTTGTACCGTATTTGTTGCTCGCTTGTTGAAGACCGAAAATCCTGTGGAAAGGTAGTAGAGAAACTATACGCCATTTTACACGATTTTACGGGAATTTACAGTAATAACGGAGAAATAAAGATGAATTAAAATGAGCAGTAACCTGAAAATTAAACGAATATGCGCTTGGTGCGGTAAAGAGTTTATCGCCCAGAAAACAACAACGGCATGTTGTTCTAAACAATGCGCTAACGCTCTTTATAAAAAGAAGAAGCGTGACGAAGTAATCAAGGATAACAATCAATTTGTGAAGAAGAAGATTGATGAAAAACCTATTGAAAGAATCAAAGACAAACCATTTCTCACAATTACCGAGACCGCAATCTATCTCGGAGTAACCCGACCTACCGTTTACGGATACATTAAACGAGGTGAATTAAAGGTTACTCGATTGGGCTTCAAATACCTTTTGAAGAAAGAGGATATTGATGAGTTATTCAATAATCCAACAGAGTTCCATACTCCAACAAAAGAGAAAGTTCCTATCACCGACTTCTACACCACAGCCGAAGTCAAAGAGAAATACCATGTAAACGAATCATGGATATTTGTAGTAGCCAAGAAGAACAACATTCCTCGGACTTTCAATCGTGGCAAAACCTACTGGAGCAAGAAACACATAGATGCTTACTTTGCCAAGAAAGCCCCGAATCCTGACATTACCGAATGGTACAGCACACAGGAAATGCAGGAGAAATTCGGCATGACCTTATCCGCTATCTACACTTTTGTTTCTAAGAATGCCATCCCTAAAAAGAAAGAAGGCATCATGGTGTACTATTCCAAGAAACACGTGGATATAGCCAAAGGTGTGGCAGCACCCGAAGAACCGCAGTATTATACGGTAGCCGAAGCGATGGAGAAGTTCAATCTCACCCGTGACCAACTCTATCATTATGCGAAGTACCATAATATTCCTAAGGTCAAGAAAGGCAAATACACGCTTATCTCCAAACCCGAACTGGATAAATTGCTTGAAGCCCCAAAGATTGAATAAGTTATTTATCAGTGAATGTTCCCACCATTGAATCACCTTATTCCTTTGCACCAAACAAATGTAAAACTCTAAATATTAAACAGTATGACACACATGTACAAAAGTAACAGTCCGTCAGAGAGCGATTCGGAATAATCGCATCTCCTTGTATCTGGATTATTATCCGGCAGTCCGTAACCCTGAGACTATGCAGATGAGCCGTCGGGAATACCTCGGCATCTACATCTATGCCCACCCGAAAAACGAAATGGAACGGGAGTTCAACAACGACATGTTGAACAAGGCAGAGGCTATCCGTTGCATCAGAGTGCAGTCGCTTATCAATGAAGAGTTCGGCTTCTTGGATAAAACCAAACAGAAAGCTGACTTCCTCGCCTACTTCAAAAAGGTGTGCCGAAGCAAAGACCAGAAATGGACGTTTGTCTATCAACATTTCTATAACTTCGTCAAAGGACAATGTACCTTTGGCGAGGTAAATGTGGACTTGTGTAAGAAGTTTCGTGAGTACCTATTAAATGCCAAGCAACTCAAACATTGCAATCGTCCGATATCCCTCAATTCGGCATCCGGCTATTACTCTACTTTCAGAGGTTTGTTGAAAATTGCTTATCGAGACAAATGGTTGCGTGAAAACATCAATGACTTTCTTGACAAGATTGAACCACAAGATGTGAAGAAAGAGTACCTGACACTGGACGAAGTAAAGCAGCTTGCCGCTACTCCTTGCGACATTCCCGTTCTGAAAGCCGCTTCTTTGTTCGCTTGTCTGACAGGTTTGCGCATCAGCGATATTCTCAATCTTCAATGGGAAGACTTTGCCATTGCCCCCGACCAAGGCTATTGCTTGCGTATCAGAACACAGAAAACTCAAACGGAAGCAACACTCCCCATCAGTTACGAAGCCTACGAACTGTGTGGTACGCCTGCTACGGGTAAGGTTTTCAAGGACTTGAAACGTAGTATGATTAACTATCCGCTAAAAAACTGGCTCAAAAAGGCAGGAATAACGAAGCCGATAACATTTCACGGATTTCGTCACTCCTACGCAGTTATACAAATCTCCTTAGGTACAGATATTTACACGGTCTCAAAGATGTTAACTCACAAGAACGTTTCCACAACTCAAATCTACGCAGATTTGGTAAATGTGAAGAAACGAGAGACCGCTAATAAAATTTCACTTAAATAAATTACAGCTATGAAACGAGGAAGCATAACAAACAACGGACAAGGCATCCATATTTCTGATGGCGAAGTATGGATGACCGCTTGGGAAATTGCCGACTTGTTTTATACAACGGTTGGAGTTATCAACTCTCGCATAAAAGCGATATTGAAAGCCAATATCTTAAAGGAGTATGAAGTCTACCAATGTATAAGGTTAGAGAATGGAAATTATGCCGATGTGTATAATCTCGACATGATTATAGCCCTATCCTATCAAATAGACACTGGACATTCCGCTGCATTCAGGAAATGGGTTATCAATAAAGTTGCCTCCAAGCAGAATGGTATATCACTATTTATTCCAATAAGGTCAGCTAACACTTACAATTGCTGATACCCACAACTTAAAAGTCCGATGTAGGCTAGTCCCATGTCGGACTTTCCTTTGCTATTGTGGCACAGGTGGCATAGAAAAATGCTACCTACCGGTGCCAAAAGCTGCCACTTCCCGGGAAATGTATCTACACATCTTGCAAATGATATATATTTGCACACAAACGATTAACATATACCATTATGGAGCAGAAAAAGATAGAACATATTACCTTGCATCTGATTGTTTTCGGGACAATCGTCATCATTGGTGTTTTAGCCCGTCAGACCGCATTGCACTATGGTTAGGACGAGTTCAGTAGCTACCTTATTTTTGTGGTATGCTCTATTGTCATAGGAGCCATCTATCTCAATCTGCAAATGGTATTCGCACAACTCCTTTCACCAACAATAGAGAAGTGCTTTATGAGATTTGAATGTTACCGCAATAAGGCTGCGGTAGTTGAATCTCCAATTATACACACTGAACTTGCTGAAAATATTGCAATTTCAGAACCTAACATTTTTGAACCTGAACACGAAATTGAAATAGGAACTACATCTGACACAACAGAAGAAGTTTCTATTCCATCGTGTCCTGAACTTAACGAAGAAGTGGCTGAACTTCCAAAGGAAGACGCCACACCTTCTACCATCAACGATATATCGATGCAAGAATCCAACCTGCCAACAGAATACGAGATATTCCGTGCCAATGCTATGGCAGAGAAGGAACGAGTATCACAAGAAAAGTTAGATAAAGTTCTCACATATACGAAACAAAACTTGATTCTCTATCTTAGCGAAACTGACCTCAATCGCTTATGCGGATATATCACAGAATATTACTTGTCAGATACTATGCCCAAAGTTGAACAGATAAAGGTTGATGCTCAATTAAAAACCATTGACATCATGCACTTTGGCTGGAATATCGGTAAGGCATTCGGTAAGCCACGCCTACAGACTGCTACATTTATAAAGAGGGTATTCGCTCACACTCTCCGTGATTCGGAAATATCTACCATTGAGCGCAAAATGTCGCATACAGAATCGGAATGCAAGATTAAGCTGGATAAAAAGATTGCACTAGCAGAGAGTTAAGATCTTATCCTTTAGCTCCTGTAGAACATTTGTCATTGCTGCAACAAACATTGCAAATGTTCCTTCTTCTTTGGGAATTGGAACACCAATATTGTATATCCAACCACCGTATCCTCGTAAATTTCCCAATTTAGTTATCGTTACATCTTCTTGTGATGTAGGAAATATAAAACCTCCTATGTCAGCTTTTTCCACATGCATATATGATATAATCTGATGCATATCATTTCGGTCAATTCGATTGTTATCCAAGTGCTTGTATTTAGCGTCTAATATACAATTTTCTTTAAAGTAGTCAGGATAACGTTTACACCGACTCATTACAAAATCAATATCAACATTACTTTTATCAAATAAATGTATACCCCCTTTCCCCGATCGATTTTGAGGATGAAAAAATCCACAGTCGCTCAATACTGTTTTATATAAAAATTCTTCCCAAAGCCATGAACCACTGAATAATAAACCATATATCCGATTATCATCAATACCATATTTCAATCTCTTATGATGCAGGATATTAATACACAGCTTCTGCAACATTCGATACTCTGTGTAATAAGGATGGCATATTGATTTCAAGTTCTTGGCTATAACGCTGTTCAAAACATTCCTGCGATAAGAAGGAGTGATACTGCAGATTTGCGAGACATAAGCTTCTGTGTCGGCATCTGTTTTCAAAACGTATGCCATATTAGATGATCTGATATATTCTATTGTATGCCTGATAAGCTGTGTGAGATCATTATCATAGGCATATTCTTTAACCTTGTATGCAATATTTCCTGAAAACGGAATGTTACGCTTAATGTGTTGTGGAATATCAATCGCGCCTCTTACATTTGCATCATTGCAATCTCTATGGGTGTATTTTTTATACAGTCCTTGCCGCAATGCCCTTTTCAGATAGAAAGGGAACATATATACCAAAAAATCAAAGATTTTTTCTTCTGATGTAGAGTGCTTAAGGTCGAGTAAATTAATCTTGAAAACCTTTTGAAGCATGTAGTGCAAGAAATAATCATCAGAACCATCCTTAGCAAATCGGGTACCAATAGTCAGTTGGCTTTCGTTTTTTCCGATAAAGCCCAACAAATCTCCAGTTTGTAAATTCTTATCATCTATTTTAAAGATATAATTATCTACAAGATTATCTTTATAGACATCGAGTTGTGGGGGATATATTAACAAATTAGCATTTTGCTTTTTACAAAGGTCCCTTATTGTCAAATTGGCTATCTGATAAAAATCACATAAGTCCTTATCCTCAATCTCTTGAATTGGGATATGGCTATAATCATATGTTTTATATACCTTCGACATTATTGCGGTTTAAGACTCTGCACCTGAAATGATATATGTGTAATTCTACATTTCACAATTAGGCCGCCAATATAACACCTAACAAAGTGAAAATCTGAATGTTTACTAACAATTATAGGCGTTTTTAAAATCATTCATTTTCGCTTTTACGTCATCCATTCCTCTGACATATTCATACAAGACACCCTCAATATGATATTCCCATAAGTCAGACCACATACTATCTGGGTTATTCTTATATAGCAAAACCTTTTTGAAGTATGCAGGTCCGACATGATAAGACGGATTTAAACCTTCGGTTTTCTCAATAGCCTCATTAAGAGATTGCATTCGCTTGATTGCTGTCTCTTTGAGTTCTTCTCCTAAGTTATCTAGCATCTCTAACCTGTCATTCGACTTTATCTCCTTCCATGCAAAACGGCGACGCATTGCAAAATCCATAGAGTCAACACTGCGGTCTATATCATTCATCGTCCCGATGATATAGACATTTTCTGGTACATAAAAACCGTTTTCATAAATATCTCCATCTTCTATAAGGTTTTGATATTGCGTCTGAACCGTTCCGGCTACGCCTCTATACCCAGGGTCAATCGAGAAGAACAACTCTCCAAATATCTTTGAGATTTCTCCTCGATTTATTTCATCTATGATGAACACATAATTCTTTCGTTCTACGACCGTCTCTTCGACTTTCTTATTCTGCATGAATTCTTTATATAAAAAATAGAGCGTAGCCCAATAAGCCGATGTATTGTATCCCTTGATGGCATCCCTCACAGCCTTATCTATGTTAGAAATCGAATCTAAGGCTTCCATGCTTTCATACACAACAGATAGTTTCTTTAATCTAGCATAAGACACGGTATATGTTTTTCCTGTCTCCGAATCTTTTGCTTTCAGAATAAGATTGTTATTATCAGAGACATCCACTATTTCCATACTCATAGATTCTGATTTTAATGGTATCTCTTTGATTTCTTCATTCCTAATTTTATCTATCATATCGTAATAAGCACTCTTAAATATTGCATCCTTATTTATATCCTGAGTACTTTTTTGACTGTCAATCAAATTTTCAAGTGCTTGAGCACAAAAATCTTTAAAAGAACCTCGTTTTAACTCAAATCCAATATTAGTTTCACCATCCTTCTGAAAAGGACGTAATCCTTCAACAAAATCGGTATAATCATACGACGGATGAAACTGTACCATCATACATTGCTGGTTTCCTTCAGTCGCGCCTAACTCTCTAGCTATTAGTTTGGCCAAATAGGTTTTACCAGTACCAGGAGCACCAGTCAAAATAAGATTTTTATTGTCTATTAATAAATTGGTATAAGGAAGCATGGCGTTATGTTTTTCTTCGTTAATAATCAGAGACTCGAACAAATCAAAAAATTTCTTTAGGTTGTCATTAGGAGACAGATTATCGAAAAGGCCCAATTCTGACAAAGAAAATGACAACTCGGATTTAGCTGCAGCCCTTGCTTGTTTAGACAGATACAATCTAATTATTCTGTTCTTAGATTTATCCCACTCAGGGCGGGTATTAAACCAAGTGCCTTGCCAGTTCAAGTAGCATTGGTTGGTCATATATGACCCAAAGCTACAAGTGATATTTATACACACTTGATGTTCTCCATATTCAGACCAATCAGAAATCTGAGTTTGTATTGCTTGATTCTTATAACCCACTCCCGTCGTGATAAAATCTCCCAAAATGGGTTCTATATATTTTTTATATCCCGGAATAGTCTTTGACTCTGTCTGAACATACTCCAAGTGAGTAACAAAATATTCTAATAAGCACTTATATTGATGGTAATACTTTTCCATAAAAACGATATCGTGGTGAATAACAAACGCAAAGTTAGCAAATTAATGACAAACAACACCTTCAACCTCACAAACAAACTATAAACTATTCATTATTTACACTTATCACCATCAAAAAGTTATTCATCAGTTATATTTTGGTGAATGATTCCACCATTGAAACACCTGTTTCCTTTGCCGTCGAACAATTAAAAACGAGCGACGTATGCAAAAAGAAACAGTAACATTTGATAAGCTGCCCGAAGCGGTAGGTTATCTGACCGAACAGGTCATCGAGTTGAAAAGAATGGTGTCGGAACTTCAACCGCCAGCATCAGACAAGCACGTATTGGTTGAAATTGAGGATGCTTGCCGTATCATCAGAAAAGCCAAGCCTACCATTTATACATTGGTTCGCAAAGGGCTGCTTCCTGCCTATAAGAAAGGGAAGAAACTCTATTTCTACGAGGATGAACTTCTGGCTTGGATTGAAAACGGTCGAAGAAAAACTTCCGAGCAAACATACGAGGAGATGCTGGCAAATATGCAAGGTGGTGTCCGTCATAAGCCCAAATCATCCGTGAAACTTTAATGGTTGTGGCTATGGATACATATTCTATTAATCCGGCATCCATCATTGACGAAGCGGTTGATTTAAGTATGCGACTGACGGGTACGGATTTTCCGATCAGTATATTCCCGACAAAAATCCAACGCATCATCAGTGAGGTTCACGAATGCCATAACTACCCTACCGACTACATTGCCGCAGCAATTCTTACAGCGATTGCAGTTGGTATAGGTAACACGCATCTTGCCCAAATCAAGCAAGGCTGGATAGAAAGCCCTATCCTATACATGGCATTGATAGGAAGACCGGGGGCAAACAAAAGCCATCCGCTTAGCTTTGCGATGAAACCGTTTCTTGATTACGACTATCAGCAGAATCAAGTCTTTGAAAAAGCACTTGCAAAGTATGATGAACTGATGAGTATGAGCCGCAAAGAACGCACGGAAAACGGTGAAGAGCAATTTCCACAGGAACCAATCCGTAAACGCTTCTTGATTTCAGATGTAACACCTGAGGGATTGAGCCTCATTCATGCGCAGAACAAACGTGGTTTATGCTTGTGGGCTGATGAATTGTCCGCTTGGTTTAAGAACTTCAACCGTTACAACAACGGTTCGGAAGAACAGTTCTGGTTGTCGGTATTCAGTGCCAAGACCACTATATCCGACCGCAAGAACGCCAAGAGTTCCATCTTCATCAAGCGACCGTATATTTCGGTTATCGGTACTATCCAAAAGAAGATTCTTAGCGAGTTGGCAAAGGGAGAACGTTCCAGCAACGGATTCATCGACCGCATTTTGTTCGTGATGCTCAATCTGCAACAGAAGGCACGTTGGAATGACAAAGAACTGCCGGAGAACATCGAACAAGAGTGGAATGCCATTATTGATAAGCTGATACAACAGGAGTATGCCCTCAATGAGTTTGGAGAGATAGAATCGCAGATTATTCTCTTCACGGAGGATGCCAAGAGACGGCTTTACGAATGGCAGCACCATTTTTCAGAGTTGTGCGACCGAGAGACAAACGATACAATCGTGAGTATCTATTGCAAGCTGGAGATATACATCATCCGTTTTTGCCTGATTATCCAATTAGCCCGATGGACTTGTGGAGAGTGTGATAAAACCTATATCGACCCGTTGACTGTAGAACGAGCCATCAAACTGACGGAGTATTTCAAGGAATCCGCATTGAGTGTTCAAAACATACTTAACGAAAATGCGCTCAACAGCCAACAACAGACGATAGTCAATCTGCTTCCTCCATCCTTTACAACTGCCCAAGCTATACAGATAGCCGAGCAGAACGGAATGAAGGAACGGACGTTTCAACGCTTTCTCAATGACAATATCGGGACATTGTTCCGCAAAGAGAAGCATGGAGAATATTCAAAGATTAACCCGTGACATTTTTGTCGGTTTTGACACTTTCCAAACGAAAACGACAATAACGACAAAAGTGACACACCAAAAAGAGACATACAATGAGTACACATAGATTCATATTAGAACCCTACAAAGGTGTCAGCACTAGGCATACTTGCCCGAACTGCCACCGTCAAAGATGCTTTTCTAAATACATTGATACGGAGAAGCAAATCAAGTTCCCTGAGAACGTGGGGCGTTGTGACCATGAACAGAAATGCGGTTATCACTTCACGCCTCGTGATTACTTTGAGCAGAATCCGTCAGAAAAAGAAAAGTTTGCGGAGAATAATTTCAGAAGCTATACCCCTATTAAGGAAACACAACCTATAGCCACATCCTACATTGATTTGGATATAGTCAACCAATCATTGCGTGGCTATCCTACGAACAAGTTGTTTCAGTTTCTATCGGCTCAGTTCGGAGAGACAGAAACATTCAAGCTCATGAAGAGATACAAGGTTGGTACATCCAAGTATTGGGATGGTGCAACTGTATTTTGGCAAATGGACAATCAGAACAAAGTCCGCACGGGTAAAATAATGCTTTACAATTCCGAAACCGGCAAGCGGATAAAAGAACCATACAATCATGTCACATGGGTACACTCCGTACTGCACAAAGGCGATTATAATCTGAAGCAATGTTTCTTCGGTGAGCATCTGCTTTCTGAAGACAAAAGCCATCCTGTTGCACTGGTCGAAAGCGAGAAAACGGCACTCATTGCGTCCTACTATTTGCCGCAATTCCTATGGATAGCATCGGGTGGAAAGAACGGTTGCTTCAATACCAACAGCCTATCCGTTTTGGCTGGAAGAAGCGTTGTATTATTCCCCGATTTGGGAGCGACCGACTATTGGCAGAGCAAAATCGGTCTGATGAAAAGCTACGGAATTGAGGTGCGAATGTTCGATTATTTAGAAGCCAATGCCACCGAAAACGAGCGAAAAGAGGGGTATGACATAGCCGATTATCTGCTCAAAGTGAAGCCTGATGAAGCTATCCTTCAGCAGATGATTAAGAGAAATCCTGTCTTAAAAACACTGATAGAGACATTCGATTTGAAACTCGTCAGCGTACAACAAGACACTCCACAACCGAAGGTTTCACCACCCAAGAAACGAGGATTCAGACTTTGAACTTAGGGAGAGGAATCGAGACTTTTTTACTGTAGCAAGTTAATGTCGGTGTATTACATTTCCCGACCACTTGCTCCTCAAAAAGTCTGAGGAGGCAGTTCCCGATGGTCACAAATTAGTCACTAAAAACAATTCAAATGGAAAAGAAATATACAATAACACTCCGGCTGTCATATCAGCAACACGCATGGCTTGGTGCGCTTTGCAGACGGAGCAAGCAAACTCAAAGTGAGGTCATCCGTTCGCTCATCGAGAACGGTTCGGTACGTGAACGAATCACGCAAGAGCATATTCACATCATCCGGCAACTGATTGGTGAAAGTACCAATCTTAACCAGTTGGCAAGACAAGCGAACACCTACGGTTTCTTTGCCGTTGCGGACAGATGTGAAGAAATGGCTCAGCACATTAATCAACTTATAAAACAACTGAAAGATGATAGGTAAACAGACTAAAGGAACATCATTTGGTGGATGTGTCCGCTACGTCCTCAAAGAGGAAAAATCCAAACTATTGGAAGCTATCGGAGTAGAAGGTACACCTGAACAGATGGCAGAGCAATTTGAGTTACAAGCCTTACTCAATGACAAGGTAAAGAATATTGTCGGACACACTTCACTCAACTTCTCACCGGAAGACGGTGCAAGATTAAAGTCCGATGATGCTCTGATGCTGAACATAGCGCACGACTATATGAAACTGATGGGTATTGAAAACACGCAATACATCATTGCTCGGCATATCGACCGTGAGCATCCGCATTGCCATATCGTTTTCAACCGAGTGGACAATGACGGCAAGACGATTAGCGACAAGAATGATTTCCGCAGGAATGAAAAAGTCTGCAAAATGCTGACCGCCAAATATCGCTTGCACTTTGCCAATGGTAAAACCATATCAAGGAGGAACGCTTGCGCCCCTACGACAAGGCAAAGCACGAAATATACAAAGCGTTGAAAGAAGAACTGCCCCAAGCTCATAGTTGGGATGATTTGAAAGATGCGCTTGCCGACCGAGGCATTGATATGAACTTCAAGGTCAGCCGAACCACACGGGAAATACAGGGTGTCAAGTTTGAGCATAACGGCTTCTCTTTCTCTGGCTCAAAAGTGGATCGAGAGTTCAGCTACTTGAATATCGACAATCGACTGGAAGAGAATGCTTGTGCATCCTTGTTGGAGTCAGCCAAGCAAGAGCCCAAACAGCAGAAAGAAGAGGTGCAGCAAAACGTTTCTCATACCGATGATAGCTTTGGTTTCAGTCTCGGTTTATTGAACAGTAGCTCATCCTACGATGCCATTGCCGCAGAAGAAGCAGAGTTCAATCGCCTGATGAAAAAGAAAAAGGCTAAGCGCAAGCGAGGCTTTCATTTATAATCAATTTTTATTAACACTTTTAATTCAATTATTTATGGTTCAAAAAGATTTAATTCTTGATTTCAATCTCTACTTGTGTGAGAAATTTGGCTACAGAGAAAGCTGTAGCGTGATGCAAAATGCCAACGGCTTTTGTGTGGACATCCGGGAACGTGATTTAGACTGCTATATTCGCTTCTGGGAGTATAGCTGTGGAAGAGGCAACTTCCCCGACTGGTCTATCATCATTGTGCGCAGCAACTTCAAGAAGAATCAAGAAGAAAGCCTGAAAGACTTGGCTCGGTTCTTCAAGGAATACATGCCACGCTACGGTTACAAATACCTATGTACCGAAGATGATGACCACAAGTACTATCAGACACTTGGCTTGAAGTGTATAATGGACGGTTTTTGTCCCAATTATGCACTAGCTCTGAAAGATTTGAATGTCTGATACATGTTTTAGAGTTAAGGAGGGGATTTTTCCTCTCCTTTTCTCCTTCCAATATGCTATAATGAACTGATTCCTCTATTATGGATGTTGGCAATAATGTTATTACTCCATTCTCATAATATACACAATGATTGGGAGCAAAGAAATCACTGTATCAAATTCCTTTGCTCTGTATTTCACACAACGATTTAACAACTATAGTTTTCTTTTGGAAACAATTACAAACTTACAATTATAAAACTAAATGTAGCAAAAACATGAATAATAGCCATACATTTGCTCATTAAAAATTTCCCTAGTTGAGGATTTTTCAATATCTTTGCGATAAATCAATGCAGTTGGATTACAATGAAGAATGTCAATCGATTAAAAATTGTACTTGTAGAACAAAAGAAAACAGGTAAATGGCTAGCTAAGCAGTTGGGTAAAGATCCTTCAACTATTTCAAAGTGGTGTTCAAATACCACACAGCCACCGCTTGATGTACTTGTAAATATAGCCAACTTATTAAGAGTGGATATTAAAGAATTGATAAACGAAAAAAATATAAACTAAATATATGGCAAGACCTATATTCTCTGGACACGAGTCGTTTGCGTGTAAGTCGCATTGGTTAAAACGTGGTTACGACTTTGTTATTGCAGAAAGAAATTTCAATGATGATGATGCAGTTGTGTATCTTGGCGTTGGCAAAAACATGGTTGCTTCAATCCGTTTCTGGTTGAAATCCGTAGGTTTATTGAAAGAAGACCACCTGGAAGATATTTCCGATTATCTCTTCAATGATGAGAATGGAAGAGATCCATATCTTGAAGATATTGGTACATTGTGGTTGTTGCATTTCATGCTAGTAAACACTGAGTATGCAACAATCTACAAGACCACATTCGTTGAGTATCATCGTCAGCGTAATATCATTGAGAAGGATAAATTACAGAACTATATTAAGCATACTTGCTTTGAGGGAACATCTTACAAAAACCTATACAACGATAATACTGTCAAGAGAGATATCGGCGTAATGCTTCATAATTACTACAGCAGAAATAATGCCTATTTGGAGGACAGTAACTGTTTGTTGGTCCCCTTGAACTTGATTAGTGAAGTAGATAAAGATACTTATATATTCAACTATGATACCCATAGTGAAGTACCTTGTCTTATATTTCTATATGCTTTGCTAACAAAGTTTGAAAACAGACATAGCATATCCTTTGAGGATATAGCTGAATTAGCCTTAATCTTCTGTTTGACTAACAATGATCTGCTAAATATTATTAAGAACTTGAGTGACCTGTATCCATCAGAGATTGTATTCTCGGATGTAGCTGGAATTAAGGAATTGCAGTTCCGTGCAACATTAAATCCGACAAAGGTACTTGACAGATATTATGAAGAGAACTGATATGAAATACACTCCATCAATAAATATTGCTCAAACAATCTTTAACCCTGAGGGGTATATTGTGACCCAAAACGCATTAGGTGTTGTTGGGAATATTGTAGATTCGTTTAATGCGGGTGTACACTCATTCAACATTATTGGTTCTTATGGAACTGGTAAGTCTAATTTTATATTAGCACTTGAACATGGATTGCAGAAAGGTAGTGCTCTTATAACTAAACAAGGGACAATTTAATGGTTTTGTTAAATTTAAATTTGAAAAGATTGTTGGCAATTATGCTTCACTACAAAAAGTATTGACTGAGAATCTATTTCCAGCAGAAGCATCTGATAATCTTTTTGAAAATCTAAAACGCTATTTCAAAAAAGCCGAAAAGCATGAAGAATTTATCGTGTTTGTTATTGACGAGTTCGGTAAATTGTTGGAATATGCCGCCAAGAATAATCCTGAACGAGAACTATACCTTTTCCAAAAGTTTACCGAATTTATTAATGATGAGCGTCGGAATGCGATTTTACTTACAACGCTACATCAAAATTTTAATTCATACGCTCGTTCATTAACTGATAGCCAGCGCAACGAATGGACAAAGGTGAAAGGTCGTTTTAAAGAGATTGTATTTAACGAACCTGTTGAACAGTTGCTCTATCTCGCATCAAAGCGTATAGAGAAATCTCAGCGAGAAGTAATTAATCAAAATTTCAAACAGATATACGACCTTGCTATAACAAGCAAGTTTGCGAGTTCGTCAATCACTTATAATACAGCTTTAAGCCTGTATCCATTAGATCTTTTTGCGGCACAAGCATTAACACTCTCTATTCAGCGCTATGGTCAAAATGAACGAACTTTATTTTCATTCTTGGAAGCGACTGGTCAAAGTTCTCTTAAGACATTCAATGAAAAGGTGGATACTACTTATAGTTTGACAGATGTATATGATTATGACATCTACAATTTCTATTCGTATCTATCAGAGGTAAATTCAGACTCAGCAACATGGACTGGTATTCGCGTAGCGTTAGAGCGAGTTGAAGGTATATTAGAAGGAGAGGTTGCTACAAATGGCATAAAGCTCGTTAAGACTATAGGTATGCTTAACCTCTTTGGAAAAGCTGGTATTCGGTTCAATAAAGAGGACTTATCTGCATATGCTAAATTTGCACTTGGGATTAACGACCCTGAATCAATTATAGAGTTACTTGCTCAACACAAGATAATCCGTTATGCGATCTACAAATCGCAGTATGTCTTGTTTGAAGGCACTGATATCAATATTGAAGGCGAAATGTTAAAGGCAGCAGGAATAGTTCCTCGTTCAAAAGATGTTATAGAAAAACTTATCACCTGTTTTAATCTGCCGATAGAATTTGCCAACGCATCGTATTTTCACAAGGGCACTCCTCGCTATTTTAAATACGAGATTTCGGACCAACCTGTAACTCTTCAGCCACGAGATGAGATTGATGGTTATATCAACTTGGTTTTTAATGAGAATCTGACTATAGATAATCTCAAACAGCATTCGGCTAATATTAATGAAGCTATTCTGTATGCTTATTTTAAGAAGACAGATCAAATCATCGACCACGTATGGCAATTGGACAAACTTGTCTATGTACAGAATGACATTGACAGTAAAGATAATGTTGCTCAAAAAGAGATTAGAGCTCTTATTGCACACGAGCAAAATCTCTTGAATACAAGCGTACTCAATACACTGTTTAATTTTAGTGAGGATGTGGTATGGGTATATCGCGGTAAAGTGATTGATATATCTTCGAAAGCGATGTTTAACAAATGGCTTTCAACAATCAGTGATGATGTGTACAAAGATACTCCTACATACATCAATGAGATGGTTAATAAGCACAAGCCAAGTAGCGCAATGTCCATGGCGCGTGTAAACTTTCTTGCGCATCTTTTGGAGAGGGAAACGGAGGCCAATCTTGGATTTGATGATGGAAAATTCCCGCCTGAAAAAACAATATATCTAACATTGCTTCACAATACTGGTATTCATAGACGCATCGGCAGAGAATATATACTTAACACACCTGCTGATGAAAGCTTTATGCCGTTATGGAGAGTGTGCGAAGCATTTCTCGAAAGTAGTAAGGAAAAGCCTCAAAAGTTAGGTGAGTTGATAAAGACATTACGTTCTCGTCCATTTAAGTTAAAACAAGGCGTTATAGATTTGTGGTTGCCAACATTCTTGATTATCAAGAAGAATGATTACTCGCTTTACAATGAGGCAGGAATATACGTTCCAACAATCACTCGAGAAGTGCTTGATATTATGCAGAAATCTCCTACAGGATTCTCTGTTAAAGCATTCAATGTAGAAGGTGTTAAACTAGACCTCTTTAACAAATATCGTGAAGTTCTTAGTTTAAATCAAGATACAGAATTTACTACCGATAGCCTCATTGAGACTATCAAGCCATTCTTGCTCTTCTACAAGAAACTTAACAAGTATGCAAAACATACTAAGCGATTACAGAAATCAACTGTTCAATTTAGAACCGCTTTAGCATCTGCTAAAGACCCAGAAAAGACATTCTTTGAGGACTTACCTCGCGCATTGGGCTTTAAAGATACTGAGATTGCAAAAAACACTGATGTTCTGATGCGATATGTCGAATTATTGCAAAAGGCCATCAGAGAACTCCGTATATGTTATTCCAACCTTATTAACCGATTAGAAGACGTTTTAGTAGAAGAACTTGGATTGAAGTCAAAAGATTACGCATTATATAAGACTGAGCTAGAACAGCGTTATGAATCAATCAAAACCTACTTATTGACCGAGCGTCAAAAGACGTTTTTGACTCGTATTTTGGCAAAGAATACCGATAGAACAACTTGGTATCAATCTTTGGCATATGTAATTTTAGACAAGCAGTTAGACGCTTTGATGGATGAGGAAGAAGCATATTTGGTTGATAACCTTATACATTCATTTAAGGAATTATTAAAGTATGTAGAGATTAGCAACAACGGATTAACATCTGAGGATAATTTCTTCCGTTTTGAGATGATTTCAAATGACGGAATATCAACACAACAAATTGTTCAGTTGAGTTCCGTAAAAGCAAAACAAGCAAAAACGCTTGAAGACAAGATCGAAAAACTATTGTCTGGCGATAACGAAATTGATGCGTATGCACTTTTAAATATAATCAAAAATAGATTAAATAATGACTAAGGTAAGACATGTACTTGGTATTTCTGGAGGAAAGGACAGCGCAGCTTTAGCCATCTATATGAAACAGAAATACCCCACATTGGAAATAGAATATTACAATTCTGATACAGGTTGCGAATTGGAAGAGACCGAGAAGTTAGTAGACAATTTAGAGTCGTTCCTCGGTAAAGTTGTGCGACTTAAAGCCGCAAAAGGAAGCCCTGAGCCAACTCCATTCGACCATTTTCTAAAAATTAGTGGAGGTTATCTCCCCTCTCCACAAGCTCGTTGGTGTACTCAAAAGATGAAACTAGCAGAGTTTGAAAAATTTGTTGGAGATGAGCCAGCAGTTTCGTATGTAGGTATTCGTGGAGATGAAGAACGGGAAGGTTATGTTTCTACCAAAGCGAACATTCAAGCCATATTTCCATTTAGAAAGAACATTTGGAGTCTTGATGTGATACATAAAGTTCTACACAATGATTCTCTGGCATTAATAACAGATTTATATAAAAAATGGGCTTCGAATAATATTAAGAAAGAAGCTATTGAAATTGCATCTACTCCAATTAACAAGTCATTCTTCTATAGTCGCAAGTTGAATGCTTTACTTGATTTAAGTGTAAAGACATTCAACAGAGTGGTCTTTGAGTTCCTTAAAACGACAGATTATCCAGTTGGAAAGTTAGAAGAGTTCCCTTTAATCGATAACGAGGACATCCTTGTCAAAGAGGATATTTTCAGAATATTGGAGGAGAGTGGTGTTGGTGTGCCAGCATATTACAATCCAATCGAGTTCGAAGTAGATGGTAAAAAAGGAGAGTATTGCCGTAGCCGTTCAGGTTGCTATTTCTGCTTCTTTCAGCAGCGCATTGAATGGATTTGGCTACTTGAACAACATCCAGAACTATATAAGAAGTCAATGGAGTACGAAAAGGATGGTTACACTTGGATTCAGGGCGAAACTCTTGCAGAACTCAGTCGCCCAGAACGAGTGCGCCAAATTAAATTGGATTACATTAAAAAACAAGAAATTTTAAAAGGAAAAACAACAAGTGGTTTGCTCATCGACATATTTGATGAAGATGATGAATTGCTTTGCGCTAATTGTTTTATATAAAACTTTATCGAAATATGGCTGTATTAAACATTGAAAAATCTTTCTTGACGGAAAATAGAAGCGTACTTGATTTTCTAAATCAGTCAGGCCAGGGATTATATATTCCATTATACCAACGTGATTATAGTTGGGATAGTGATAATATTGAACAACTACTCGAAGATTTAACACGAGGCATTCAAAGAATCGCATCAGGAGAAGTTAATGATGATAATAAGGAAATACGTTTTTTAGGTACAATAATTACAGTTGTTGAACCAAATAGGAATCACATTTATCCCGTAGAAATACAAGCTGTACCATCTAGAATCGAGAAATTAATAGATGGACAACAACGTGTATCAACCATCGCTTTAATGTCAACATTATTAACGAAAAGACTGACAGAAATACGTAATAAAGTAAAATCCAACAATCCAATTTACGAACAAATTAATGAGATTTGTAGTATTTGGATTGACCAAAAACTTACCTCAATCTTTAGTTTTGATTTGGGACGAGGTAAACCTAGGTTAAAACCTAAAATTATTCGTGGCGCTAAAGATTTCTGGACAAGAGATGAGGATGTAGATGTTGCATACAAATCTGAATTATCCAATTATATTGGGCACTTTATTAAAGCATACTCAGATAAAACACCATTCCCTTGCCTATCTAAAGAAAGATATGGTAATAGCCTACTATATCAAAATGGAAGACGGATTGAATCTTGGTTAAAAAAGATTGTTGCAATCGCCCATGAAGAGCAGAATGAAGATGAATTTGCAACAGCTGAAAACATTTTAGAAAACATTTCTCAAGATTTAATTTGGGAATTTGAGCGCCCAGACTTAGTTGATATTATCAAAGAAAAGGATTTCTCTGACAAGAAAACTAATTCCTATATCTTGTGTGAACTAGTTCAAACCCTTTCTGTGTGTCATTACTTGCTTGACAGATGCTGCTTCACAATCATCCAACCAACAGATGATGATTGGGCTTTTGATATGTTTCAATCTCTTAATGCAACAGGAACGCCATTGACAGCTATTGAAACCTTTAAACCAACAGTAGTCAATACAATCGATAATGAGCCTGAATGTCAATTTAAAGAATCTGATAGCGACAAATCATTCAAAAAAGTTGAGGAATTTCTATCAGATGCCACTACTGCCCAACAAAAAAACAAAAGGACAAATGATTATTTGACCTCATTTTTTATTGCTTATGACGGTAGGACGATGTCAACTCACTTTAGTTATCAACGTAAAGTATTAAATAATACATATGAATCATTGCCTACATTAAAGGAAAAAGAAGATTTTGTAAAGAAGATGGGAGATTATGCCGATTTTTATAAACAATGGATTAAATATGATGGAAAAAACAATTCGACTTTTCCTCATATTGGTACCTCATATGATGCCGATTTAGCATCAATGTTAATATTGTTTTTAAAATCGTCAAATCATAAGATGGCGATTACAATATTCGGCAGTGTCTATAATTCAATAATAACAGAATCACCTGATAAAATTGATTCTTTTATCAAGATTGTCAAGATTGTGTCAGCTTATTATTTCTTATGGCGTTCGACCTCTTCTAATGCAGGATTAGATTCCACATACAGAGAGTTCTTTAAGAAAAACAACAATTGCAATATAGAAACAATTAAAGCATATTTCAAGGACGTACTTAAAAGCAAAGAAATAGATGCAAAAGAACGATGGAAGAGTAAAGCCAAACATAATTTAAAATACGACTCTACAAGTAAAGAAGTAATTCGTTTAGCTCTTCTTATTATGTCTCATGACACTATTCCAGATGATGAAAATAAAGGTATGATTAAAATTGGTCGTGAAGGATGTTCAAAATATTTATGCTTAGAAAAATGGCTATCTACAGACCTGAAAACGATTGAGCACATTGCTCCACAAATTAATAAGAATGATATGTGGGATGCTGAATTGTACGATTCCCCTATCGGAACATTTCAGTCTATAGGTAATTTAACCCTACTTCCGCAAGATTTAAATTCTTCTGCAGGAAATAAAGGCTGGAAAGAAAAACTTTTATACTATCGTTGCGTAGCAGAAAAGGATCCCGAAAAAATCAAGAACATTAAAAACAGTGCTATTGAATTAGGAGTAAGCCTTAATCATAGTACTATTGAGCTATTAAACTCTTCTCACTTCAATGAACATTTGTCTTCAGTTTCATCAATGGACTTTGATGATTGTTGGAACAAAAAATTAGTAGAACAAAGAACGGATCTAATTTTAGATATTATATGGGACAAAATATCGCAATGGATATTTTATTGATTGTTACTAGAACAGAACATAAATCTATGTGTGAAAATTGCACATCAAATTCCATAACAATCTGAAATGCAAATTATTGAGGCTGAGAATAGGATGATTTATACAGGTAAATATAAATTGCAGAATGATTGACAACACCAATATACCAACTATGTACTCCGACTTTGAGCAGATAAAGAAATCAACAGAAGACGGACAAGAGTATTGGACATCAAGAGAATTGTGCAATGCTCTTGGATATAGTACATATCAGAAGTTTATAAGAACTCTAAATAAAGCTATTGCAGTAGCTAATAGCAAAGGAGTCAAAATGGCTGACCATTTTAACCAAACGGTTGAAATGGTTAGGTTGGGTTCCGGAACTTTTCGCAAAGTGGAGAATATGCACTTATCTCGCATCGCTTGTTTGATAATCGCTGAGAATGCAGATGGAAAGAAACCACAAGTACAGGTTGCAAGAGAATATTTTAAACAAGAAAACACGATAACAAACTGACAGCCAAGCTGCTATCTTCCAATATTCTATTATATAAAACAAGACAGGGTGAAGTACGTATCGAAGTTGTCTTTAATAACGAAACTTTATGGATGTCTCAAAAACGCATGGCCGAATTGTATGGTGTGGATGTCAGGACTGTTAATTATCATCTCTCACAAATATTTGAATCTGGCGAACTAAAAGAATCAGCAACTATCCGAAAAATTGAGATAGTTCAAATGGAAGGCGAAAGAGAGGTTAATTGCCCTCAAATGCTGTATAATCTTGATGCTATTATTGCTGTTGGTTATCGTGTAAATAGTTATCAGGCTACTCAATTTAGAATTTGGGCAACATCGGTTCTAAAAGAAATGATCATAAAAGGATTTGTATTGGATGATGAACGCTTGAAACAGGGCAAACATTTTGGCAAAGATTATTTTGAGACCTATTAGAACGTATCCGAGAGATACGAGCCTCAGAACGTCGGTATTATCAGAAAATCACCGATGTCTATGCCGAATGTAGTGCCGATTATGATCCTAAGGCTGAGACCACCCTACAATTCTTCAAGAAGGTGCAAGATATGATGCATTGGGCTACTTCCCATCAAACGGCAACCGAAATCATCTATTCAAGAGCAGATGCCCAAAAGCCCCACATGGGACTTGCCATGTGGAAAAACGCTCCTGACGGCAGAGTTCAAAAGTCGGATACAATTATCGCCCAAAATTACCTATCAGACAAAGAGGCCTCTGCTTTCAATCGTCTTTCAACCGCGTTCCTTGATTTGGCTGAACTTCGTGCCGAACGGCAAATCATCACCACAATGGCAGATTGGAAAAAGCGATTGGATGATTTCCTGACTCTATATGAGTATGATAAATATAATGAGACTGACACCATTTCCGCCGAACAAGCGAAAGAAAAGGCATACGCCGAATATGATAAATTTCGCTTGATTCAAGATAAAGAGTATCTTTCGAATTTTGATAAAGAAGTCAAGGTATGGAAAGAAAAAGGGTTGTTTGGTCATTAGCAGAAATGTAAATACACAATCAACTGAAAATCAATTTATGTCAAAAGCAAAGCTAAAAAAACATCTGTTGTCACTTACTAAAGAACAGATAACCGATATTGTTCTTGAACTATACGATGCACGTAAAGAGGCAAAAGATTATCTGGAGTTTTATCTTGCCCCAGATTGTAATGCTGAATTGGAAAAGAGCAAGAAAGCTATCCGAAATGAGTTCTTCCCAACTCGTGGATTTTCCGAAAAGCCGTCATTTGCCAAATGTAGAAAAGTCATTTCCGATTTTCAAAAGCTAAAACCGGAGCCAACTTTTATTGCCGATTTAATGTTGTTCTATATCGAACAAGGATGCGAATACACACTTGAATTTGGCGATATGTGGGAACAGTTCTATACAACACTGGAGGGAAATTTCGACAAGGCTATGCGCTTTATCTTTCTCAACGGATTGTTAGCCAATTATTACGAACGGATTGAAAAGCTTATTGATAGCGTATCGGATTGTGGCTGGGGATTTTATGATACATTGCAAGATATTTATTCTGAATATCGGTAGTGGTTCTTAATCCAACACAAAAAGTAAGGAACTGAACCTGTGTACATAATGCACAAATTTAGTTCCTATCCCTTTAAATTACTCCATTGATTCCCGAATAATACGCAAAGTTTCTTTCTTATACTCCTTGCGGTCATATTCAAATCCTCTGCACATCCAACAACTACAGGGAGTCCCCGTAGTCTTGTAAACTTGCGCCCATTTTTCTTTTGCCAATTCAAACCAATGAGGATGTTCATAATAGCTTCCATCCTCACGAATGATGCAATGACCATAAGCGGCATACAGAATCATACGAACCTTAAACACGCGAGCCATTTGTTGGCGTCTCCACAATTTGTTTCTTTTGTCCATCGTCTCTTTCTATTAAAGTTAGGATGAACAATGATGTTATTTTGGTGAGACTTAATATATCCATAGCATTGTGTATTTTTACCGTTTTATTAGTTTTTGTGAAAGTCTCGCAAGCCGTTCCTTCAACAATTCGCCATACTTTTCTTTTAATTCAGCACTTAGGAAAGAGCTTTGAATGACAGTCTCAAACTTGGGCAATAGTTTGATATACTTATTTATCAGTCGTTCTACAATCACATTCTCTATACCCAACGTAGCTGCTGACCTGATAAAATCCTCTCTTTGAAGCTTTTTCTTTCGACCATTCAAGGTCAATGCCAACTCTTCGTCATCCTTGGGATTGATGATAGCCGCATTTAGCAAATCATAAGCAGGGGTTAAACGTATCTTATCCGCCACCTCATACAAAGAGAAGTTTTTCAAGTGCATGTCGTTGTTCCCTGTCAACCAAGAGAAAAGCACCAACTCAAAGAAATTGGTAACATCCATTTTAGGTAAAGACGAATATTTCAAAACAGCTTTGCCGACACGTTCATAACTACTTTTGTATTTGTGCTCTGTTTGCCTTTCGGTCAGTTGGCACATATCTTCCATCGCTATCTTCTCTCCGGCAGAAGTTCTGTCAATCCGACGGGTAAGATAACATAGCGTGTCATCAGCCATCCGCATCAGCGTATGAGGAACCACCTCAATACGTGCTACCTCCGCAAGGTGCATGGTTAAGTCCTCGACCTCAGGCATCATTTCATATTGCAAGGTCTGTGGCTTACAAATATAACCGCCCCATAGCCCGACAATAGTCAATCGTTTGCTGCCCTCATGCTCTTTCAAATGCAAGGACAGCTTCGGCTGAACACCGGTCAAAGAGGTTTGGTCTTGAATGATTTGCAGAGCAAGCTCATCAAGTTGTTCTGTCGTATAATCAAGAACAGGCAATGTTGCTGTTCCGAAGAACTTCTTTATGCAAGTCGTGTGCATGTCCTTTTCCTCCTTTAAGAGCGGACGATAACAATATAAGCAATTACACATAGTTTTCCTCCTTTTCTTCCAAAGGAATAACGCTTACTGCTCCGATACAATCCTTGCAACATGTCAGCAACAACGACATCCGATCAAGGATACTGATGTCTGTATTCCGCAATGCAACATCCAACAACCATCCTTCAGGAATTAAACCATCGAAAAATGGAAATAGCACAGGACTTGTATATGCTTCGTCTTGTAAAGGCAATGTCATGCTAACCGCCTTTGCCTTTTCAAGAGAGAGATATTCCGGCAAATAGCAGAACTCATACCCGGCATCGTTTTCTGTCAGAACACCTGCCAATTGGTCTTTATAAAATATATGGGCTTGTCTCATTAATTACTGTCTTTTTGAGTGGCAACCATTTCATAATTAAAAAAGTCAAGGAGCTGATTCACTTTATCGAGGCGTAGCGTTTCCTTGCCCTGTTCAAGGTCTCGCACAAAGCGCAACCCCACACCCGACTTCAACGAGAGTTCTTCTTGCGTCAGATTATATTGCTTTCGCAACATCTTGACCGTAGTAGAAAGATTATTCATAAGCATCATACTTTATACCTTTTCGGGTACAAAGTTAGCACAAATATTCGATATTATATCAGTATGGGTATAATTTATTGGTTTGTTATAGCAATTATATCAGACAGGGTATAATACTAGTAGGATTGAGGCGTTATTATTAAGGCTAAAAACAAGTACAACGCATATAGTTTTACACTTTTCCAAGCGAATAAATCTGATTCGTTACACTTTTTCCAACGAATGTCACCCATTGTTCTACACTTTTTCAAGCGAATCAAACATAAATCCTACAAAAGTTTTCTAGTTCTATAACCGATTTTCTACCCTCCAACACCCTTCAAAGAATAAAAAACCACACCGCAAACCACAGAAATCCCAAGAAAACCACTACCTTTGTATTCAACAAGCGTTCTGTAACATACCTACGGAAATGTCCTATCACTCAATGCATTGTATCTGATAGCGGACATTCCACAAAAGGACTGAAAAGAGGCGGTACAACACGTATATGCAATACGATGAAATACAACGGTTTACACTTGTCCCTACATTCTGTGTATTTGTCAAAACAGAGGTTGTACCGATTAACATGAATTGTCGCTGATAATCAGTGATGTAAATATGCTGCATCGGGCAAATAATAAACATCTAAACAGTTGATTATCAATAATTCAACAATATTTATAAAATTCCTTTAAATACTATGCCAAAATGAATATAGCACATTGATAATCTGCATTATAAAGCAATACAATTCCCAACAGAAAATTTTATAAAAAACAATTTTGTCCCCCAGACACTCGAGGGACATTTTTTTGTCCCTTTTGTTCCTCGAAATTCCCAAGGGACAAAAGAGGCATTTTCAGGATGTAAAATACAGAACTTCTCATTCTAAAAACCATAGATATATTTAGCACATCGAAGAATGTATTTGTATTTCATATATCTTTTCTTGTAAAACTCTTATTCCTAGACAATATTTTTTAAATATATTCTCCAATATCCTTCTGATAACAAGGCGTGACTTTTCCACAAGAATACTTAGACATATCCTATTTTCTCTCCCATATATCTAAAACAAGTATTATAAACACATCACTTTATTCTAGAAATAATAACTGAAGGGCATATATATCATTCATATATACAAGATAATAAAATGGGGTATAAAATAAGACGACAATCATAATGAAATCAAAAATAAAATTCCTCAAATGATATTTTTGATTCGCATCATGTGATAAAATATTAAATAAACAAGTAACTTTACATTAAATCTAAGAGGAAACTCTATGCAAAACATTAATATAGAAAATCATGGATTTACAACAAATAATCTATTTGGTTAAAGAAACCAAAGAAATCATCACAAACCGGGAAATGGCAGCCCATGTAAAAGAAAAAGGAGTTGCCGATTATGTCACGCAAGTGGATGTAGCCGTACAGAACTTCCTAAAAGAAGAATTATATAAACTATACCCAGAAATCCAATTTCTCGGAGAAGAAACCGGCTTGCAACAGATGAACACAGATAGTTATTGGATTCTAGACCCCGTGGATGGAACAACCAATCTCATACACGACTATCACCACAGCGTAGTATCATTGGCGCTTTGCCAACAAAATGAAATTGTATTAGGCATTGTCTATGACCCATACCATGATGAGGTTTTCTCTGCAGTCAAAGGAGAAGGTAGTTTCTTGAATGGCAAGCCTATCCATGTTTCCTCTGCCAAAAAACTGTCGGAAACTATCATCGGTATCGGAACTGCTAAAAGAGAACTGGCTAAAGAAAACTTTACTAGGTTTCTCAAGGTCTACGAAAACTCACAAGACATCCGAAGATTGGGGTCTGCGGCACTGGAACTAGCATATACAGCATGTGGCCGGCAAGGTGGATATTTTGAAGTGTATCTGAACCCTTGGGACTATGCTGCAGGCATACTTTTGGTAGAAGAGGCAGGAGGAAAGGTAACTGACTGGATTGGGAATAAGCTTAATCCCAGACAAGGAAACCAAGTAATCGGAACAAACGGAAATATCCATCAAGAACTTCTCAGAATATTATAATAAGAGATCCTTATTTTCAGTTTAATACAAGCTGCAAAAGAAAATCTATATTATGGCAAGCAATATTGAATTTGTAGAGTTTATATGCTATCAACTACAAGAGCTGGGGCATATCCGTTTTCGAAAGATGTTTGGGGACTATATGGTATATGTAAACGAAAAGCTGTTATTAATGTTGCAAAGATCAAAAAAGAAATAATTGTGGAGGATGTCCTCTTTTTCCTTGTTCGCACTTCGTGAATGACTCTTCTATATCTAAAGAAGAAAACGAGAAGAATCTAAAAAAAGATGATTGACAATCTTTCGGAATTCAATCAATAGATTAAAGAATTTAAGCTAATACAAAGTAAGTACTCAGCACCCCCGTATTTTTACTCTCTGAAAGTTATTCTTAGTTTGCGCGAATTTAAAACGTGAAACAATGAAGAATTTTAGAGGAGAAAATACGGGGGGCAGTATTAGGTATAGTTTTGTAAAAACGCTTTCTTTTACTACTATTTACTGAATGTCCCTATTTAGTATGCACATTTTTCAATGTATCCTTCCTGTTCATACACCCTACCATAGTGATGAATCATTCCAACCAACCCATTCAAACGTGAATCTATAATCTTCAGATTTTTATATCTAAGATATTGAGTGTCATACAGTCCCGTATTCCCAGATTTCAACCTTTCTTCAATATCTTCGGGAATAAGAAAACTCGCTCTGTCGCCCAAAAATTTATAAAACTCTGATTGATATATACATATACCTGCCAGATCAAAATCTCCAAAATGTATATATCTATTAGGAATTTTGATAAGCCACTCCCTTAAATCTGCCGACTGGGGATATCTGGAAACAAACAAAACTTTATTATCTCCAAACAGATATTTCTGACTCCGTATACGACAGAAGTTCTCACCATTTTCCACTCCAACCACTGTTACGTCTGACGGTATATAAAATTCATCTGAATTTTTTTGATAAATCTTAGCCTCTTCTCCCCATACAGGTGTAAGTCCTCTTGCTTCATCAACCGGTGCCGCTAATGGAGCAATGTTAAGGCCTTTCTTCAAGAAAGCCGGATTATACATAAAACAGGATAACCTACGTCTGGTATCCCATGCCAATCTACCAATTTCCTCACCCCAAAGGATTACTTTTAACGACTGTACCATAATTTATCCTATTTAGAATTTCTGACACGCTGTACTTTTTTATCATCCCTACGCATCAGGTAAGGAGATTCGGGCAACTCCGGAAGAAGATTGTCTATAGTGTTAATCTGCCCGACCACTTTCAACAACACAATAAATGTTGACAACGAAATATTACCTGCTGTACCATTCTCGAATTTGTGGATGGTTGTAAGTCCAATACCGGATTGCTCAGAAAAATTTTTCTAAGTAAGATTGCAACGAATTCTATATTCTTTAAATCTGTTACCTAATAGCCTTACAAGCTCAGGCGTGGAGTATTCATAGAAATCTACCATATAAACCGCATTTATGTATTATTATAATGATAGTTACATATATTTCCAAGCATTAATCTTCAATATTATAAAGATTATAAATACGAAACTATGCAATTTCTGAGAATAAAACTAATTTTTATATGAAAACTTATCGTCAGATTCATAGTAACTGATTATAAATCCTATATTTTGTATTTGTTATATGTCCAATTTCGCTATTTTCCTCATAAAGTTTTTCGGGAAAAGCATTTTCCATCGCGGAACATCCTTTCCGGTGTTATGCCTGCTGGTATGTACATATCCGAAAAGCTGTCATGTACCACAGTAAGCTCCTCCATAACAAAGGAAGGAACAATGGTTCAGATAAATTTTCTGTTTATCTACTTCAATATGCATCTGCATCGTTATCTGTTCAAAGTACTTCGTATAATTCTGCCTGAGATTCTTAATATCATGATTACCAGCTATAAGATATATTTTCCCATTCAATCTGCATCGGTAAGATTATCACTTATACCTTCTACCATCATTACCAAATTCCTCCACCCCAATGCATAATACCTGGTTTTGCTGTTATAGGATGACAAGTGGAGCATACTCTTTTCCAAACGTTTACATAGAGTACCACACCTCCGTTTTCAGCATGAAGAAGTTTCATGTTTTTTTGATTGCAAAGTAACTGAGGATTCCCTAACTGTACAATGTGTACTTTATCGGATACTTACATACAATTTGAACATATTGCAGTATTTTATTTCCAATCATATATTTTTTCCTGTGCAACATAAATTCCCTGCAAAATCATCCGTCATACAATAAATCTCTGTAACTTTAGCCGCTGATAACATAGCAGTAAACGTTTAAATGTTACAATCCGGCACTATAAACTTAACATTTTATTGCTATCTTATTTATTATCAATGAAAAGCTTATCACTCTAACACCATATTATGTTATGTTAGAGTATAAAACACAAGAGAAACGGTATTCTTCGGGCCTAACCCCGTTTTTATATCGAACTCGGTTATGAGAGTAACCATAGATTGCGCATATGCTTGCACAGCTATGAGTCAAACTTAACAATTGAAGTCTGTTAAACTAAAAGCAAAAAATGAAAGGTTCGGTAAATATCAGTGACTATTTCTACGGTGCAAAGACACAGTTTATTATACCCCTCTACCAGCGTAAGTATGCATGGCAGAAAAAGCATTGTGTACGTTTATTTGAAGATCTGATAAAAATTCATAAAGAAGAATTGCAAAGCCATTTTTTCGGAAGTATTGTTGCAACAAAAGCCAGCGAGGTTGAAGACGATTTGCTGATTATCGATGGTCAGCAGCGTATCACAACTTTATCGCTCCTGATTCTGGCCGCTTTCAATGCAGTTGCCAATGGCGATATGCAACCTGGCAATGAAGATATTGAGGAAGTAAGGAAAAACTATCTCTATGCCATAAGAAAAAGAATTGACAGACAGATAAAACTGCGCCCGATTGAAGGAGACATCGAAGCATATGATGCACTGTTTACCAACAATTCAGATGATTTCATCAAGAATACAGGCATTACTGCAAATTACGAACTTTTTTACCAATTAATTCAGATAAGCAACCTCACTTTTGAGGAGCTTATTAAAGCCATCGAGAAACTGGAAGTGATTGATATTCGTTTGGAAGCGAAAGATAATCCACAGTTGATTTTTGAATCTCTAAACTCGTGCGGCAAAGACCTTGAAGAGGCAGATAAGGTACGCAACTACCTGCTCATGTCACTTTCTTCCAAGAAGCAGGAAGACTACTACCATGCCTACTGGAGCAAAATAGAAAAACTGACAGATGGAGAGCCGACAATGTTTATCCGTGATTATCTGACACTAAAGAAAGGCACGATCAGCAATATTGAGGACTTATATTTTGACTTCAAATCATACGATATGAAGTTTCACATCGACCGTCAAGTCCTCCTTGAAGATATGTTGAAGTTTGCCAAATATTATCGGCAGATACTCAAAGGCGAAACCAGCCATGCCCGTCTCAACCGCAAGCTGAAACAGATTGCAACCATAGAATCTCTTGTACACCTGCCCTATCTGTTGTCATTCTTTGACTATGCGTCAACGAATAACCTGAACGAAACCGAACGGTATGAAGTATTGGACACAATCGAAAACTACTGGGCCCGCCGGATTATCTGCAACTACCCTGCAAATGCGCTTCAAAAGATGTTTGCTACTCTCCATAATGATATTTTGAAGATATACAAACGCCATAAGGAAAGAGATGCCGAGTTACTTCTACCGTACTCTCAGGTCCTCAAATTCATTTTGCTCAGAAAACAAGGAACCGTATCATTTCCAAACGACAACGATGTTAAATCAGCCTTTCCAACCAGACAGATTTATCGTATTCCAAGCAACTATAAGTTCTTCCTGTTCGAACGTATGGAAAATGAAAACAGTCCGGAGGCAAATGATACAATCGTAAAAAAAATGAAGGACGGCATATTCACCATAGAACACATCATGCCTCAGACACTAACACCTCAGTGGAAAGAAGAACTGGGAGAAAACTGGCAGCAGATATATGACACCTATCTCCACACTTTTGCCAACCTAACCCTTACCGGATTCAATACGTCATACAGCAACCACTCGTTTCAGGAGAAAAAGGACGGATACACAGACCGCAAAGGAAACAAGATTAACGGTTTTAAAAACTCGGCTTTCTGTTTGTCAAACTATCTAAAACAATGTTCTAAATGGACGATTGACGAGATTAAAGAAAGACAACAGATTCTTCTTGAAAACTTCCTCCGGCTATGGCCGATGATAAAGACGGAATATGTTCCACTGGAAAAGGAATATGAGTTGGTTTCATTTGACGACGACGAATATGAACTGAGTTGGCGGCAAATCATCGGTTATCGCTACAGAAACGAACGGCATGCAGTCTCAAACTGGGTGGAAATGCTGGTACAAGTCTGCAAACTCATATACAATGAAAGTCCTTCTACAATGACCTATGTAGCCGGTAAGAATTACTGGATACATGCTTCCGAGGCCAAAGGAAGAAGCAAAGTGGCAGAACATTGTTACGTTCATACTTCTTGCAGTACAAACACCAAACGCAATATCTTGAACTACTTATTTAAAGAATGCGAGATACCGGCAAGCATTCTTGAATTTGAGCTGGTTCCACTGGCAGATAAAGTTATGGACTCCAATGAAGAGTAATTCTTTTTCATTGTTTGATTTTAATCCCGATTCACGAAAACGCATCAAAAACAATAACAAAAAAGAAACAGCTACATGCCCATCATCGAAATATCATCCCTATCCCACCCCGGAGTGGAAATTTTCAGCACGCTTACCGAAGCTCAGCTACGTAATCGCATCGAACCTACCAAAGGCATCTTCATTGCGGAAAGTCCCAAAGTCATTTCCGTTGCCATTGATGCAGGATATAAACCTCTGGCACTCCTATGCGAACAGAAACACATTACGGGTGATGCCGCAACCATCATTGGGCGCAGCGGAGACATTCCGGTCTATACAGGAACAAGGGAGTTGCTTGCCACGCTTACCGGATATACCCTGACCCGCGGCGTCCTTTGCGCCATGCGTCGTCCCACGCCACTCAGCCTTGAGGAAGTATGCCGGGAAGCCCGGCGTATCGTAGTGATAGACGGCGTGGTCGATACAACCAACATAGGAGCAATCTTTCGTTCGGCTGCCGCTCTCGGCATAGATGCCGTGCTGCTCACCCCCACCTCTTGCGACCCGCTCAACCGGCGTGCGGTCAGGGTATCCATGGGGTCGGTATTCCTCGTACCATGGACTTGGCTGGACGCTCCTATCGGCAGACTGAACGACTTAGGTTTCCGCACGGCAGCTATGGCGCTTACCGACAACTCCATACCTATCGACAATCCTGCCTTGACCGCCGAACCTAAGCTGGCTATCATAATGGGTACCGAAGGAGACGGACTGTCACGCGAAACCATTGCCGGGAGCGACTACGTAGTCCGCATCCCCATGTCGCACGGCGTCGACTCGCTTAATGTGGCTGCCGCTGCTGCCGTAGCTTTCTGGCAACTTCGCACACCAGCTTCCGGAAAATAAAACAGGAAAATAAAGCCTGAAGCTTGTTTTTATTTTCCCGCTATCGCCACTTTAATCACCCCGTCCAGCCTGTTTTCGAATACGCGGTATGCTTCTTCGATTTTTGTCAGGGGAAAACGGTGTGTGATAAGCGGCGTGGTATCAATCTTTCCCGCCTCTATCAAACGGAGAATCTCGGCACAATCGCATCCATCCACTCCACCGGTCTTGAAAGTCAGATTCTTACCATACATATCGGGCAAAGGAAGTATTTGAGGATTGTCATAAAGCGCCACAACCGTAACCACCGCATTGGGACGGGCACATTCCCACGCCAGGCGGAAAGTGTCTCCGGCTCCTGCCACTTCCAGCACGACATCAGCGCCTCCGTGATCGCTGTTACGAAGTACAAACTCCTTACACTCTTCCGGCTCCGTCACCAATACATCAGGATAATGTTCACGGATAAACCGAATTCTTTCAGAAGACTTTTCACAAACAATGATACGCTTCGGTTTCTTCAGCATCACGCAAAGCAAAGTACATATCCCCGTAGGGCCGGCTCCTATGACAAGAACCGTATCATCCCCGGAAATCTCCGAAATGCGTGCCGCCCAAAATCCCGTAGCCAGCACATCGCCTACAAAAAGCGCCTGCTCATCACTCACCGAATCAGGAATGCGGTTCAATCCCCGGTCGGCATAAGGAACCCTGACATACTCCGCCTGGCCGCCGTCAATACGGCATCCTAATGCCCAACCACCATTCACATCCGTACAGTTATTCACATATCCGTGTTGGCAGAAAAAACACTCACCGCAAAAAGTCTCAACATTGACGGTAACCCTGTCGCCTGGTTTGACCGAAGTAACACGACTCCCAACCTGTTCAACAACGCCCACCATTTCATGTCCTACCGTTATTCCCGGCACGGCACGCGGCACACTGCCATGTTTGATATGCAAATCACTGGTACAGATGCTACCAAGTGTCACGCGGACAATAGCGTCGCGAGAGTCCTTCAATTCGGGCTTTGGCTTGTCCAACAGACCGAATCTTCCATGTTCGATGTATGTATATGCAAGCATAATATCCTTCCTTAATAATCAGTTTCTGTTTTTTTGCGAATATAAACATAACATTTTGATAAAAGAGCAATAATAGATTTTTTTATAAACGTCTCACGCCTATATAAGAATGGCTACATTTGCAGTTTCTGCTCTTCACTGAGATTAAACTACAAGAACAACAGGAGAGGCAAGGAATAAAATCATAACTCTATTTCATTGTCTATTAAACAAAAAGTTGAAGTAAATGAGTAATTTACCTCAGCTTTTTGTACCTTTGCTTACTATATATATGTTTTAAAAACATGGATGAAAAATTAGTCGATAAAGAATATTTACTTGAGAAATTGCCCGGCAAGTACGGTTGGACATATACGATTATTCCTGAAATTAGGCCAGACCCCAATGCCCCGTTCAATTGGGTGAAAGTACGAGGAACAATTGACAGTTATCAAATTAAAGGTTACCGTTTAATGCCATCTGGGGATGTAATGCCATCTGGAAAGGGGGTTCTGTTTCTGGCTGTCAATGCTGAAATCCGCAAAAAGATACAGAAACAGGCAGGAGATTATGTCCACATTGTTTTATATCCAGACAATGAACCAATAGAAATCCCGAAAGAATTTTTGTTGTGTTTACAAGATGACATCGTAGCTTTGCAGTTTTTTAATTCGCTCATTGAAAGCGAACAATACAAATACATCAGGTGGATATATTCGGCAAAGGGGGAGCAGACCAGAGTTGACAGGATTGCCAAAACAGTAACCAAACTTGCAAACCGCAAGAAATTTGCAGACAAAGAATAATGATTACTATAAACCCAAATGCACAAGCTTCTATTTTAATAGATGAGCCTACAATAAGTGCTGGCGAAAAAATACTATCTTTCTTTTTTCTCGTCAGCACTATTTTTGTACTTTTGCAGTGAACAAAAGAGTTATTTTGAAAGCAATGCAAAGCAGAGCGCAGAAATGAGTACAGTTGCTAAGTCATTACCTCAAATTCCATTAGCCACTCAAACTACTTTTATTTGAGCAAGTTAGCTTTTCTTTCCAAGATTACAATAAACATTTTTGATAAAAGAGCAATAATAGATTTTTTTATAAACATCTCACGCCTAATAAGAATAAGAATGGCTACATTTGCAGATAGTTATCAGAGTCCTCACATAAACCGCAATTCACAATGAAAGAAAAAGAACTTGCATTTTCAGATGTTCCCAATAATTTCCTATGGTGTATCAACCGGCAATGCAGTAAAGCAGAAACTTGCCTCAGGCAATTGGCAGAAAGGCTTTCGCCGGAAGAGCTTATATCTTGCAGTGCCATCAATCCCAAGCATTTAGCCAAGTTCAAGAATGAGTGCCCTTACTTTTGCTCCAATAAGCAGGTGAGGTATGCCAGAGGCTTTCTCGGGATTCTGGAAAACCTCACCGCCAAACAAACACACTTCTTCATCAACCGGGTCATCAGTAATTCCAGCCGCCGTACCTACTATCGTGTCCGCAATGGCGAACGGGCATTATCTCCTGCCGAGCAACAAAATATCATAAACATACTCAAAGAGTGCGGAGTAACTTTCTCCATTGAATTCGATTCTTACTTTGAAGATTATTATTGGAGCAATACATTATGATATGCCAACCTTTGCCTTTTAATAGGCAAGGTTGTGCCTATTAAAAGGCACATTTGTGCCAGTTAAGTGGCACAACATTTAGAATATAGCCTTATGATACCTGAGGGTTTTATGTATTAAGAAGAAACAAAAGAGTAAAAGAGAACAGGCTATTTACCATATATTTCACTATCTTTGTACAATTAACCAAAGCTTAACGATATGAAGAGACAGATTGGAGTGCTAACCGCTTCGTTGCTCATCCTGTCGGGTTGCGGCACAAGCCAAACGGCATCGGGCGATCCCGGTGCAATATTTGCAGGTGCAGCCATCGGCGGAAATGTCGGCGGTGCCATCGGCGGTCTGATAGGCGACAATAATGGCGGCTGGCGGGGCGGTTACCGGGGTTCGGCCATCGGTACAATTATCGGAACCATTGCCGGAGCAGCCATTGGAAATGCTGTGTCTGCCCCCAAACAAGAGGCATACGGTTACCGGATAGAAAGAACGGAGCCCTACAAGCCGCAGCACGAAACGTATCCCGCTCCAAGCGTCTTCGATAACCTAAGGATACGCAACATCCGTTTCATAGACGACAGCCGTGACCACGTAATCAGTTCGGGCGAGAAAAGTAAAGTAATTTTCGAAATCATGAACGAAGGTGAACAGACTATATATAATGTGGTACCGATGGTTACCGAAACCACAGGTATGAAGCGCATTTACATTTCACCACCTGTAATGGTGGAGCAAATCGCCCCTCACAATGGCGTGAAATACACCGCCACCATCAGCGCAGGCGAGCGGATAAAGACGGGAAATGTCACCATACGGGTGGCCGTAGCCGACGGAAACGGGCAACAATACGACTGGCAGGAGTTCTCACTTCCCACCGAGCGATAAACAAATTTTCGGAGTCTATACAGACTGAACACAGAGACGTAGAAAATTTAACAGCATGAAGAAAATAATACAGAGCATACCCTGATTCTCTGTATTTGAAAAGCAAAAGTTGAATACTTTATAAACAACAGATTATGGCCGACAACTATCTGGAAAACCAATACGAACAGTATCAGGCACGCAAAGCTGCCTGGGAGAGGGAACGCAAATACGGAAAGAAGAAAAAGAAATCAGCGTATCCGCATCCCTTGCCGCAACAGAAGGATGCGGAAGATGTCCTGTCCGTTCCGGACGAGGAGAATGACAACATTCCCTACATTATCAATACGGACAATGATAATTTGATTGACGATTAACTTCCCTCGCCATGTTGCACCATTTCCATATCCCCGTAGCAGACATACCATTGCCGGAAAGATTTACTTTCCCTTTTTGCTATACACCTCATCCGCTCTGCGTGGCAGCAGCGAAAGAGGTGCAAGCCTATCTCGGTTTGCAGGAAGCGTGGAAAGAAGAGTTGGCGCAGGGCAAGATGTTCGGTGTTCTGGTTGTAAGGACTCAAGAGGGTGAAACAGGATACCTGGCAGCATTCTCCGGCATACTGGCGGGCAGTAATGTGCATCCGTTTTTCGTACCGCCGGTCTACGACCTGTTGCAGCCACAAGGGTTCTTCAAGATAGAGGAAGAACAGATTTCGCAAATCAACACGCGCATCAGCCTGTTGGAAGAGGACGAAGAATACAAACGGCAAATGCAACAACTGGCTGCCCTGCGGCAAACTGCCCAAGAAACGCTGGAAGAAGCCAAACGGCAGATGAAACGCGCCAAAGAGAAACGTGAAGAGCGAAGACGCGAAGCGGCTTTACCCAACGGTGCTCCAATGACGCCTGAGGAAGAGAATGTCCTGATACGTGAAAGTCAGTTCCAAAAAGCCGAATACAAACGCATGGAACGTGCCTGGAAAGAGCGGATTACTCCCTTACAGCAAACGATTTCCGATTATGAGGCCGGCATACAGGCATTGAAAAGCGAACGTAAGCAACGTTCTGCCGCCTTGCAGCAAAAACTGTTCGAACAATTCAAGATGCTGAATTATCGGGGAGAAGTCAAAACGCTTTGCGACATATTCGGGCAGACCGTACACAAAACCCCGCCTGCGGGAGCCGGTGAGTGCGCCGCACCCAAGCTGTTGCAACAAGCCTATCTGCACGGGTGGAAGCCTGTTGCAATGGCAGAATTCTGGTGGGGAGAATCCCCCAAAACGGAAATACGGCATCACGGACATTACTATCCCGCCTGCAAAGGCAAGTGCGAGCCTATATTGGGACATATGCTGCAAGGTCTTGAAGTAGACGAGAACCCGATTCTGAAAGAGTTGCAGTCCGGCAAGAAAACATTGGACATTATCTACGAAGACGAATGGCTGGCGGTGGTTAATAAACCGGCAGGGATGTTGTCCGTACCCGGCAAAGAAGATGTGGTTTCCGTTTACAGCATGATGTGCGAGCGGTATCCCGATGCGGACGGTCCGTTGATTGTACACCGCCTGGATATGGCTACATCGGGACTGCTGGTGGTTGCAAAAACCAAGCAGGCCCACCAAAACCTGCAAGCGCAGTTTAAAAACCGCAGTGTAGGCAAACGCTATATTGCGTTGCTTCAAGGCAGCGTTTCTCAAGATGCGGGAACGGTTGAACTGCCGTTATGCCCGAACCCGCTCGACCGCCCCCGGCAAATGGTGCATACCGGATATGGCAAGCCTGCTGTAACAGACTTTGAAGTACTGGAACGCAAGGACAACCGTACCCGTATCGCCTTTTATCCCCGCACCGGACGCACCCACCAGCTTCGGGTGCATGCCGCCCACCCGCTCGGACTGCACTGCCCCATCATAGGCGACGAGCTCTATGGACGGAAAGCCGAACGCCTGTATCTGCACGCCGAAATGCTGGAGTTTACACATCCGGTGACCGGAAAGAGAATAAGCATCATTCAAAAAGCAGACTTCTAACCTATGAAGTAACCGATTATAACCGGTAACCGACGTTTATACCAACAGTAATCACTATTAATAACCCCAAAACAAGTATCCGATGAAAATCCTTCGACCCACCCCGCAAGATTATGACGAACTGCTCACCGTATGGGAAGCCTCCGTTCGCAGTACCCACCATTTCCTGACAGAAGAGAACATACAATTCTACAAGCCATTGGTACGAAACCAATATTTCCAGGCCGTAGAGCTTTACATCATCCGCAACCGGGAAGGAAAAATCGCTGCCTTTATGGGGCTAAGCGACGAACTCATTGAAATGCTCTTTGTACATCCCGATGAACAGGGAAAAGGATATGGCAAGCAGTTGATGCAATACGCACTCCACGAAAAACATATCTATAAGGTGGACGTCAATGAGCAAAACGAAAAAGCTCACCGGTTCTATCTGCACATGGGCTTTCAACTCATCGGAAGAGATGAAACCGACCCTTCGGGGAATCCTTTTCCCATTTTACACCTGCAATGGAAGCCGTAGATGAACACGCATTGCATAAAACAAAAACAGATTGACTTATGAAAATACATCACATCGCCATCTGGACTTTCCGTCTGGAAGAAATGAAAGAATTCTATATCCGTTACTTCAAAGGTACAAGCAATGAGAAATACGTCAACCCTCAAAAAGGGTTTGAATCCTACTTTATCCGCTTCGACTGCGGAGCCGACCTGGAGCTGATGAGCCGTACCGATGTACAGAATACTCCCATCGGGGAAAACAGGCTCGGTTTGACCCACTTCGCCTTTGCACTCGACAGCAAAGAAGAGGTTCTCGAACTGACGGAAAAGCTGCGAAGTGCCGGATATACCATCAGCGGAGAACCCCGTACATCGGGAGACGGATATTTTGAAAGCGTAGTGCTCGACCCCGACGGCAACCGTGTGGAATGCGTGTTCAAGGCAGACTGAAAAGTCATTTTACACAGAATTTAAATCAACGTCTTTCGTCCGGCATTGCACTAAGTTTCCTATGTTTGCAGCATAATTCATAAGTAGATTTTAAATTTATCGGAAACCATGAAAATCATTGCATTCCTATTTACGGCATTTATCAGCCTGCAAATGTCCGGGCAAGAGAAATTCCCCGACGGCACGCCTATTCCCGACTGGTTCAGACAGAACGAAATCGTAAACATCGACACACTGGGCAAGAAGTATACCATTACCGATTACGGTGTGGCAAACGACAGTACAATCCTGCAAACGGAGAAAATACAGGCCGTCATCGACCGGGCAGCCGAGAATGGCGGCGGCGTTATCATCATCCCCAAAGGAACGTTCCTCAGCGGCTCCATCTTCTTCAAGCCGAAAACGCATCTATACATGGAAGAAGGTGCAGTGCTGAAAGGAAGTGACGACATCAGCAACTTCGCCATTGTCAACACCCGCATAGAAGGACAAAGCCTGAAATACTTCGCCGCACTGGTGAATGCCGACAAGGTAAACGGATTTACCATTTCCGGCAAAGGCACAATCAACGGCAACGGGCACAGGTACTGGAAATCTTTCTGGCTGCGCCGGCAGGTTATCCCGAAATGTACCAATATGGACGAGTTGCGCCCCCGCCTGGTTTACATCTCCAACAGTAACGATGTGCAAATCTCCGGAGTACGCCTTATGAACTCTCCGTTCTGGACTACGCATATCTACCGCTGCAATAACATAAAGCTGCTGAATCTCCATATTTTCGCTCCTGCCGCCCCGGTGAAAGCACCGAGCAGCGATGCGATCGATATTGACGTCTGCAGCAATGTACTGGTGAAAAACTGTTATATGTCCGTCAACGACGATGCCGTGGCACTGAAAGGCGGCAAAGGCCCGTGGGCGGATAAGGACCCTAATAACGGCAGCAACACCAACATTATCATAGAAGACTGCACGTACGGCTTCTGCCACAGCGGTCTGACATGCGGCAGCGAGTCGATACACAACCGAAACATCATTCTCCGCCGCTGCAAAATCAGCAATGCCACGCGCCTGTTGTGGCTGAAGATGCGTCCCGATACGCCGCAACACTACGAATACATCCTGGTGGAAGACATCACAGGCGATGCCAAGAGCATGCTGCTCATCAAACCGTGGACACAGTTCTTCGACCTCAAAGGCCGCAAGGACATCCCCCTCTCACGTGCCAACAACGTGACGCTGCGCAATATCAGCCTGAGCTGCGACATATTCTTCAACGTCAGAAAGTCCGACCAATACGAATTGAAGGATTTCACTTTCGAGAATTTGAATATCAAGGCCAAGAATGCCCAATGCGATAAAGAGATTATCTCTAATTTTGAGTGGAAGGACGTTAAGGTCAACCAATAATGCAGGCCGCAGGCAGCAAACGCATCACGAGAAACGAATAAACTTCATTATCGTATAATTCGGGCACAAATAACGCGGACTTTCGTGGATACAATTAATAACATCCACGAAAGTCCGCGTCATTTATTTCCGGACAATTATTCAAAACTACGCAACATGCTGATTTCTTCCGCCCAAAGCGTTTCATCCGGAGTTTCGAGTATCACCGGCATATCGTTAAAACGCTCGTCTTTCATAAAACGTTTGAAGAAATCCAAGCCGATAAGCCCCTTGCCGATACTGTCGTGACGGTCTACACGGCTACCCAACGCTTTTTTCGAATCGTTCAAGTGTATGGCGCGCAGAAAACCGAAGCCAACGGTCTTATCGAATTCGTCGAAAACCTTGTCGTATTCATTTACGATATCATAACCCGCCGTATACGTATGGCACGTATCAAGGCAGACACCTACACGCGACTTGTCTTCCACACGGTCGATGATATGTTTCAGTTGCCAAAACTCATTGCCTACATTGCTGCCCTGTCCTGCCGTATTTTCAATGACCGCCGTTACGCTTTGCGTCTTGCCTAAGGTAATATTAATCGATTCGGCAACCCTGTCCAGGCAAGCCTCAACCGAAATTTTATTTAAATGGCTGCCCGGATGGAAATTCAGCAATTCCAGCCCCAGTTCCTCACAACGTCGCATCTCATCCAGAAAAGCTGCACGGCTCTTCTCCAGCCCTTCTTCTTCGGGATGTCCCAGATTTATCAGATAACTGTCGTGTGGAAGAATATAACGTGCCTCCAAAGCATATTTCCTGCAATTCTCCTTAAACAAGGCAATACTTTCCTGCGTCAGGGGCTTCGCCACCCACTGACGCTGATTCTTGGTAAACAGGGCAAAAGCATTCGCTCCTATTCCATGGGCATTGACGGGAGCCAGCTCCACACCGCCGCCGGCAGATACATGTGCACCTATAAATTTCATATTTCGATTATTATTCGTTAGTTTATTGTTCTTTCATAAATTCCCATTGAGACTTTTTCATATCTACAAAGCCGTTTGTCTTAAACCGGACACCTTCATTCTCCAACAATACTCTTTGCTCCGTCCAACCCGGCACTAATCTGCCCCGGCTGTTTACAACCCTATGACAAGGTAAATGCAATTCCTCCGGTACGTTGTGCATAGCCTGCCCCACCATACGCGAGCACTGAGGTCTGCCTACCAAACTGGCAATCTGCCCGTAGGTTACAACGCATCCTTCAGGAATAGCGGCAACAACACTGTAAACATCTTGCAGAAAAGTAGTCCGATTCATAAGATAAAGTCTTTCTTTGCGGCAAAGATAGCGTAAACAGAGAGTATAAAAAATACACAGCCTTGTTTTTTATACCAAGCGACAGCAATGAGATGCCTACCCGACAGCCGGGCATCTCACGTCTGATTACAGGAAAGTGCTTGCCCCAAGCGTATTGTAAGCGTAAGTGATATTCTGCTGGCGGAGAACTTCACCGTTCGGAGTAAACAATATCTGATATTTTATCTGCACGTTCGGCCTGCCCACCTGTATGGCTACAATAGGTTGCCATTTGGGAAATTGCACCCAAACAACATTCTGTACCACCCCGTCCGAAAACTGACTGGCTGCAAAAGCGTTGAATACGGCGGCAGGCACCTCATCCAGGGTTTCCCAATCCGTTTGCTTCATTACCCACTCTGCATCCGTATTGAACCAGACCTTGGTATCAAATCCGTTCATCATAAAATCCGCAACGTAATACTCCTCGTCCTGCGACCAGGCTATCCCTTTGGCGGAAGGATACATTTTCGTCAGGGCAGTTTGCACATTATCAGGAGCATAGCCTGCAAAAAGTGGCAAAAATGTCCAAAGCGTCAAAAAAAAGAACAAAGACTTCATTTTATCCATAACCATTAATCTATTCCATGTTGGAAATCAACAATATTTCCTGGTGTTTTGTTTGGTTCTATGCCCATAAGGATTATCTTTGCCATACAAACCCGTTCAAACAGCAATGAAATGATAAGTATACAGCCTGTGCTCCATAATAAGAAACAATACCTCGACCTGCTGCTTTTGGCCGATGAACAAGAATCCATGATAGACCGTTATCTGGAACGCGGTGAAATGTTCGTGTTGTCCGAGGACGGCAGTATCAGAGCATCCTGTGTCGTCACCCGCGAAGCAGAAGATGTTTTTGAGATAAAGAACATTGCCGTTTATCCGCAATTCCAACGTCGGGGATACGGGAAGAAACTGATACAGTATCTTTTCGGACATTATGCAGGCAGATGCCGGACAATGCTCGTAGGAACCGGAGACAGCCCATTGGCGATTCCTTTTTACGAGAACTGCGGATTTACCTATTCCCACCGCATCCCGGACTTCTTTACGGATAACTACGACCATCCCATTTATGAAGCGGGCAAACAACTGAAAGATATGGTTTACCTGAAACACAATATGGATGAATAAGACCTGCCAATCACACATTGCCCAAGAACAACGCACCGTAGAACAGATGATCCGCCTCTATTGCCGCAGGAAAGAGGGCAACAAGGAACTCTGCCCGCAATGTCTCGAATTGCTGGAGTACGCACGCATGCGCCTGTCGCGCTGCCTGTTCGGAGAGAATAAAACAACTTGCAGACTATGCCCGGTACATTGCTACAAGCCGGAGATGAAGAAGCGGATGCAGGAAGTCATGCGATATGCCGGACCGCGCATGCTGCTCTATCATCCGACCGCAGCGTGCAGGCATTTATGGAAAGAGCATATATATCAATATTTCACCAGACGTTTCGGAGTCCCGTGCCAGGAACAGCATAAGCAGTAAACCTCTTCCAGGTCATACCCTTCTAAAGAAGCTGCCGGATCTTTCGGTACGACCTCGCCTTTGTCCGACACATATACGGGCAAACGCTCTCCCTGCCCGTTCAAGACATAAAATGCCCCCACCTTGCATTGGGGGCACACCATTTTGCGCATAATCAGTTGAAATAATATAAAAATACAGCAATACCTTCAAGCGCTTTCTTCTTCTCGCCCTGAATCTCAATGGCAAACTTTATTTCCGCCTTTGCCACACCGCGCAGGTTTGCCAACGAATGCAGAGAAGCCACCAGACGGATGCTCTGTCCGGAAAGTACAGCCTGACCGAACTTCATCTTATCCATTCCGTAGTTAATCATCATCTTCAGGTTATTTACCTCGATAATCTGATTCCACAGATGAGGCAACATAGAGAGGGTGAGATAACCGTGTGCAATGGTACTCTTAAAAGGACTTTCGGTCTTGGCGCGTTCTGTGTCAATGTGAATCCACTGATGGTCCAGCGTTGCGTCGGCAAAGAGATTGATGCGTTCCTGCGTAAGTTCCACATACTCCGAAACACCGATTTGCTGACCTACCAGCTTTTCAAAATCCTCGTACGAATTGATAATAACTTTTTCCATATATTTTTTGTTTTGTTGGGTAAATGCGTTGTAAACGGTAACAAAGATACCGCTTATCTCCGAATAAATTACAAGCGAATCATTAAAAAGCCATATTTTTCCGGTTGTTGTTACGGTAATTACTCTCATTATTACCCGTATCATTCTTCAAAATAGCATGCAAATTCACGCTCTCTTATCAATAACTGACATCACGGTTTCGCAGGCCAAGACAAAGATAAGTTCAACAAAATCATTATTGTACCACTTTTAATAAAACATCCGCTCCCTATTTCTTTCCATTTCTACGAATTATATCTATTTTTGTATGCGCATATAATATAAACAACCCTAAACATCCATGTATGGACGCTGAAAAGGATTACAACCTGCTGTCAGAAATAATGCACAATGCCAATATAGGCTGGTGGAAAGCCGATATACAAGATGCCGACTATATATACTACGGTCCCATCGCCAACCTGTTAGGATTGGAAGAAGGCGGTTGTATCAGTTTTGAAAATTTCAACAAGCGCATACTGAGAGAGGAACAGCCGCATACTACCATCCGTTCCTTCGACAACATACAACAGACAAATGAAACCGTCTATCTGCTTGATACCGTCAAAGGACCGACATGGGTCCGCAGCAAAATCTGTATGCAAAAAACCGATGAAAACGGAAAGACCAAGATTTACGGCATAGCCGAAATACAGGACGGTCCTTATATGTCGTCCGCCACACAGATGTTGCGACAACGCGAACAACTCTTGCACAACATCTATAAGCATCTTCCGGTAGGCATTGAAGTCTACAATACAGACGGAGTATTGACAGACCTCAACGATAAGGAATTGGAAATGTTTCATCTGCAACGAAAAGAAGACTTGCTGGGTATCAATATATTTGATAACCCTATCTTCCCGAAAGAGATGAAAGAGAAACTGAAAAAATATGAAGACGCCGATTTCACATTCCGCTACGACTTCTCGAAAGTAGGTTCTTACTACAATCCGCAAACCAGGACCGGTACAATAGACCTCGTAACTAAAGTAACCACGCTGTACGACGAGAACCACATCCCCGCCAACTACCTGTTGATTAATGCCGATAAGACCGAAACCACCGTAGCCTACAACAAGATACAGGAATTCGAAAGTTTTTTCGAACTGATAGGCAACTATGCCAAAGTAGGATACGCACACTACGACTTACTCACCCGGCAAGGAGATGCCCAACACAGCTGGTACATCAATATCGGCGAACAAGAAGGAACTCCTCTGTCCCGAATCATCGGAGTGTACAGACATATCCATCCCGAAGACCGGCGCGCCATGCTCGGTTTCCTGAACAATGCAGCAAAAGGTATGGAAGACAAGTTCAATAAAGAAGTACGTGTTCTCAGAGAAGACGGCAGCTACACTTGGACACATGTCAACCTGATAGTGAAAACCTACGCTCCCGAACGGAACAGTATCGAACTAATCTGTATCAACTACGACATTACCCGGCTCAAAGCCACGGAAGCCATGCTGATAGATGCCAAAGAAAAAGCCGAAGAGTCAGACCGCCTGAAATCGGCCTTTCTTGCCAACATGAGTCACGAAATACGTACACCGCTGAATGCTATTATCGGCTTTTCCAGCCTCCTGCCCCATATAGAAGATGCTGAGGAACGCAACCATTACATCTCCCTGATAAACCACAACAACGAATTGCTGCTGAACATCATCAACGATGTACTGGATTTATCGAAAATAGAAGCCGGACACATAGAGTTGTCCCCGGTCTGGTGCAACCTCTCCGACCTGATAGATGAAAGTTGCACCGAATGCCAGCCCAACGTACCTGAAGGCGTAACGCTCAAGAAACGCTACCCGGCAACTCCCAACCTGATAAAGCAAGATCCGATGCGCATCAAGCAGGTTTTGAGCAACCTCATATCGAATGCACTGAAAAATACCGTACAGGGCTATGTCGAAATTTCGTACGAGACGACACCGTCCGAAACAAGAATAAGCGTTTCCGACACAGGGCGCGGAATCCCTGAGGAAAAGCTCGGCATAATATTTGAACGGTTCGAAAAAGCTGATGCTTTCATTCAGGGAGCCGGATTGGGCTTGCCTATCTGCAGGTCTATCATGGAACATATGAACGGAACAATCGAAGTAACCTCCACCGTAAATAAAGGTAGCACGTTCACAGTAGTGTTTCCTTGCCAAGTACGGCCAATGGAATAAAGAATAGAAAATATGATTATACAGAAAGAATTTACCCTTCCCCCCCATCGACGCGGGTTCCATCTGATTACGGAAGAAATAGTACGTAACTTGCCACAGTTGCCTCCGACCGGACTATTGCACTTGTTTATCAAACACACAAGTGCCGCACTAACCATCAACGAGAACGCCGATCCGGATGTACAGACAGATATGGAAGCTATCTTCAACAACCTTGTCAAGGAGCGTGAGCCTTACTACGAACATACCTGCGAGGGTGACGACGATATGCCGGCGCATGCCAAATCTACCATTGTAGGAGCAGAACTGACCATCCCCATCACCAATGGACGGATGAATATGGGCATCTGGCAGGGTATTTATCTTTGTGAATTCCGCAACCGTGGCGGAGGAAGAAAAATCGTAGCAACCATTATCGGATAATCTCTTCCCATGAAAAAAGCTATCATCATAGGAGCCACCTCAGGCATCGGACAGGAAGTAGCCGGAATACTCGTGCAACAAGGCTGGCGCATAGGCATTGCCGGCAGACGCGAGGAAGTCCTGCGAAGCATGCAGCAAGCCAATCCCCAACAGATAGCGATACAGCATCTTGATGTGACAAAGGAAAATGCCGTCTTACACCTTACAGAACTGATAGACCGTTTAGGCGGCATGGATTTATTTTTCCTCAGCTCCGGCGTAGGTTTTCAGAACAGGAACCTGGAACCTGAAATAGAACTGAATACCGCACGTACCAATGTCGAAGGCTTTATCCGAATGGTAACCGCAGCTTTCGATTATTTCAAAAAGACAAAAAACGGACATATCGCTGTAATCAGTTCCATAGCAGGTACCAAGGGATTGGGAGTCGCACCTGCCTACTCCGCCACCAAACGGTTTCAGAATACATACATCGATGCTTTGGCACAACTCGCACGGATGCAGCATCTTAATATCCGCTTCACCGACATCCGTCCGGGGTTCGTAGCAACGGATTTACTGCGAAACGGCAAGTATCCGATGCTGATGCATGCCGATAAAGTGGCGGAATATATTGTCCGAGCGTTGAAACACAAAAAACGAGTGACAGTAATTGACGGACGCTATCGTCTATTGGTATTCTTCTGGCGAATGATTCCACGTTGGCTGTGGGAACGGTTGCCGATAAGGAATTGATTTCGTATCTTCACGCCCAAAAGCAAAAAACAACCAAGATGAAAAGAAAGTCCGGATATATGATACTCACAGTCACTGCCGCCTTGTGCATAGGCACTTCGCTGCCTTTTCTCCTTGGCAGCAGTGTACTGAATCCTGAAAGACAGTCGGTTAAATCGGAAATACCTTACTGCGTCACCTCGCCTACCGTACCCGCCAAGATTGCCTTTGCCGGGCAGGAAGTAGACTTGTTACGCTACGACCACCGCGAGCGCATGGACCGTGAACTGATGTCGTTTACTTATATGCATTCTACCACAATGCTCACCATAAAACGTGCCAACCGTTATTTTCCTATTATAGAACCTATACTAAAGGCAAATGGCATACCGGATGATTTCAAATACCTTGCCGTTATAGAAAGCGCACTTAACCCACTTGCCAAATCGCCCGCTGGCGCTGCCGGAATGTGGCAGTTCATGCCCGGTACAGGGCGCGAGTTCGGTCTGGAAGTAAACAATAACATCGACGAACGCTATCACGTGGAAAAAGAGACAAAAGCCGCTTGTAAATATCTGAACGAAGCCTATGCCAAATACAATAACTGGCTTTGCGTGGCTGCTGCCTACAATGCCGGTCAGGGACGTATCTCCACACAGTTACAAAAGCAAATGGTGAGTCAGGCAGCAGACCTTTGGCTGGTAGAAGAAACCTCACGTTATATGTTCCGTTTGCTGGCAGCAAAAGCTGTTATCAGCAACCCGCAACAATACGGTTTTTTGATGAAACGTGAACACCTATATCCGGCTATCCCTTACACCGAAGTGAAAGTCACCACGGGAATAGACAATCTGGCACAATTCGCCAAAGATAAAGGAATCACTTATGCCCAGCTGAAAGATGCCAATCCCTGGCTGCGCGACACTTCACTAATGAACAAAAGCGGACGTACATACATTCTGAAGATACCGACACAAGCCGGAATGCACTATAACCCGCATAAAACTGTTCCGCACAACAAGAACTGGGTAATAAACTAAATACTAAGTCTGCTTCTCGGTCAAATACTTCCAATATCGCACAGGCATGTCTTGCCTGTGCTTGCGGGGATTCAGCCTTTCCTTGATACAGATTGCCTTGAAATAAGTTTTCCAAAGTTGCTGAAAGAGCTTTTCATCCTTATCCATAAGGCTCTCATCCAGTATTCCTGTCACAAGATGCCCTTCCCGGCTATCTTCCCCAAAAACAACGTTCCGCACCTCTTTTAAATCGTAATAATAACCATAAGCACGCTTGATGTCGTATATCAACCAACATTGGTCGGCAAAACGGTCTTTAAAATGCCCGGTTATCAAAGGAAGTACATTCTTCTCCGGTTCTACCGCCGCAAAATAAGTGCCATCTGCTGCTTTCTGAAAACGGACAAACTGCAACATCCGTATCCGTTCCCAATCCACCCGCTTCCACATACGCGAAAATTCCAAAACATCAGGGTCTGCAAAGTTCGTTTCAATGGAACGGGAAGCATCTATTGCCTTGCGGATATAACGGAACAAAAGCGATGCAGTTTCCGGCTCTTCCGCCAACCAGCACTGCGTAAGACAAGACAAGGCGGATGCAGAAAGTTTTTTCTGCAAGCCACGCCAAACCCTCCCCGCTTTCTCTTCATCCGATACTACAGTAAAAGCCTCGTCATAGAACAGAGGAAGCGGCTCCCCTTCCGCCAGCAAAGCATCCGGAAAAGTACGACGGGAATAGGCTTCAAAAACAGAAGTCAGCAATCCCTCAAATGTATTATCGAATATAAACAGAGTCATTTTCTTCGTCTCCAAAATCAAGAATCAGCTGCCTGTCGTCATATTTCTTTCTGGGTTTTTGCACCAGCAAGTTACGTACTCTCTGCGGAGTCATTTCATTGACCGTGCGTACTGGCAGTTCGCTGCACGTAATAAAGTACTGCGCCTTCTTCATCACCACACCGATCTTCTTCAGTTGATAGAATCCCAATTTGGAGAAACGGCGGGAAGCGACTATCAGACGAGCCGATTTCACACCGATACCCGGTACACGGAGTATCATCTCATAATCCGCCTTATTGACGTCAACGGGAAACTGTTCGGGATGCCGCAACGCCCACGACAGCTTCGGGTCTATCTCCAGATCCAAATCCGGATAAGCGTCATCCACAATCTCATCTACTTTGAACTGGTAGAAACGTAGCAGCCAGTCTGCCTGATAGAGCCGGTTCTCACGCACCAAAGGCGGCTGTTTCAAAGCCGGCAGACGCTTGTCGTACGTGTTCACCGAGATATATCCGGAATAATAGACGCGCCGCATCATAGGACGCTGATAAAGAGCCGATGAAAGAAAAAGAATATCCTTGTCCGTCTCGGCAGTAGCACCTACAATCATCTGCGTGCTCTGTCCTGCCGGGGCAAAACGGGGTGCATAGCGGTATTTCCTGCGTTCTTCCGCACTCTCCAAAACACCTTGCTGAATATAGCGCATCGGAGCAAATACGCTTTCATGGTCTTTTTCCGGAGCAAGCAGCCTGAGGTTTTCTTCTTTGGGAATTTCCACATTGACACTCAGACGGTCGGCATACAGCCCCGCCTCATTCACCAACTCACGACTGGCTCCGGGAATGCTCTTCAAATGGATATAACCGTTGAAACGATGGATAGTACGAAGGTCTTTGGCTACACGCACCAGCCGTTCCATCGTATAATCGGGATTGCGCACCACTCCGCTACTCAGAAAAAGGCCTTCAATATAATTGCGGCGGTAGAACTCCATTGTTAAGTCCACAAGTTCGCTGACGGAAAGAGTGGCACGAGGCAAATCATTACTGCGACGGTTAATGCAATAAGCGCAATCGTATATGCAATAGTTTGTCAGCATCACCTTCAGCAACGAAATGCACCGCCCGTCTTCTGCAAAGCTGTGGCAGATGCCCCATCCGCCCACAGTATTGCCCAGCATACCTGCCTTGTTGGAACGTACAGTGCCACTGGACGAGCAAGAGACATCGTACTTTGCCGACTCTGCCAATATCTTCAACTTATTTAGTACATTTTCGTTCATACCCTGTGCCAAAAGTAATAATAAAACTTCTATTTAAAAGCAAAAGGCCAAGCAATTAATATATTAAAATCGTTGAGGAATATCATAAAAATACGACTTATTTATACAAAACAGCCATTATGCATAAAATAAAAAAGACCGCCGAACGGCAGTCTTTCACAGCATTAAATCTGCGTTTTCTCTTACTTTTTAGAATCTTCCAAAGATGCTTTGCGGAATTCTTTCATTGTCTTTTCGATTTCCAAAGAAGCCTTACGTGCACGAGTACCGGCTGCCTTGTTACCGTTTTCCAACTGAGCTTTTGCATCTTTTTCGAATGCTGCATACAATTCTGCAACTTTTTCAACTAATTCTTTCATAATCCTTTTTTAATTACTTCGTTAATAATGTCCGACAAAAATACATTCTTTCTTGAAATAAATGCAGAAAAACGATATTTTTTTTGAAATAATACGCAAAATCGGCATTTAAAAAGGCTTATACGTGTTTTTTATCTATTTTTGCAGACATGAAAACGCTTACTGATACCCAATATATACATGCTCTCATAGCCGAAGGAGAGCACCAACAACAAGATTTTAAGTTCGAAATATCTGATGCGCGAAAAATTGCCAAGACGCTTTCTGCCTTTTCAAATACGGACGGCGGACGGCTTCTCATCGGCGTAAAAGACAATGGTAAGATTGCCGGAGTGCGTTCCGATGAAGAACAATATATGATAGAGGCAGCAGCCCGGTTATACTGCCGGCCGGAAGTGAGTTACAGCACACAGACCTATCAGGTAGAAGGCCGCAGCGTATTGCTGGTGCAAATCGATGAAAGCGACCGTAAACCGGTATATGCCAAGGATGAAGCCGGCAAATATCTTGCCTATCTGCGCATCAAGGACGAGAACATACTTGCCACCCCGGTACATCTGCGTATCTGGCAACAAAGCGAAAGTCCTCAAGGAGAATTGATGGAATATACCGAACGGGAGCAGCTACTGCTTGATTTACTGGAACAAAACGACCGGTTGTCACTGAACCGTTATTGCCGTCTGGCACGTCTGTCACGCCGTGCTGCAGAGCATCTGCTTGCCAAACTCATCCGTTATGACATTGTGGAACCCGTATTCGAAGGGCATAAGTTTCACTTCAAGCTGAAATAAAGAGTTGGAGTGCTGGTAAAAAGCAAGTTATTTACTACCTTTGCGCCCATAAATCAGAAAAATTATCATCATGGGTATATTTGCCAAACTATTCAACAAGAATTCGGAGGAGGTTTCTTCCAGAAATGTGGAGGACTTCGTTTCATTGACACGCGTCTATTTCCAGTCCGTGATAGCCGCCAACCTGGGCATCACCAACATCCGTTTTGTGCCGGATGTAGCCAACTTCAAACGTTTATTCAAAATCCCCACACAAGGCGGACGTCTGGGACAAGCGGAAAAAGCGGCTTCCCGCAAGATGCTGATGCAGGATTACGGCATCAGCGAAAGCTTCTTTAAAGAGATTGACGCATCCGTAAAAAAGCACTGCCGTACACAGAACGATGTACAAGCCTATCTTTTCATGTATCAGGGATTCTCCAACGACCTGATGATGTTAATGGGCAACTTGATGCAATGGAAATTCCGTATGCCTTCCATCTTCAAAGGCGCATTACGCAGCATGACCGAAAAAACAGTACATGAGGTTTGCACCAAGACCGTGTGGAAAAAGGACGATGTGCACAAGACCGCTATGACAGTCCGCCAATACAAAGAGCGGTTGGGATACTCGGAACAATGGATGACAGAGTATGTATACAACATAGTCATGCTGGCAAAGAAAGAACCGAAAAAGAAAGGTGACGAACAAGAAAAAGCATAAGCTAAAGTTTTGACAAATAGGCAGAAAAGCGTTTGTTAGCAAAACAAAAAGAAATCTAAAATATTTCATAAGACGAAAGGCGAGGTTTTTATACCCCGCCTTTTTTGTTATATTTATCAGACCGTTTTTCCCCTCACGGAATATTGAAAGCGCATCCTGCGCCAATCACCGATTATTAATCTCTAAAAAAGAATTGCGTATGAAACAAAAGAAAATGCTTGCACTCACTCTCTCACAACTGAAACAACTTTACCGACACGAACTCCCCGAACTGACCAGCATCGCCGCTCGAAGCGGAGATGCACAGACTTTCAAAACATATCTGTCGGAGTATATGGCGGGACATCCCCAAGCGGAAAGTGAGGCCGGCAAGCTGATTCGACTTCTGATTGATTATGACGGACAAAAAGTACATGAACTCTCAACGGACAAGCAACTGCCTGTTTCAACCCTCTCCTTACTCTATGATTTCCTCACCGGCAAACTGGAAGAATACCTCGAAACTGACCTTTTCATTGATTTATTCCGACAATTCAAACGTCTGCAACACCCCGAACATCCCCTACCCGGCTTCCAACGCGTAAAAGCCTGGAGTGAACGGTGGCTTTCCGGACTGGATGAGGATGTGCAACAACTCCGGGCATACAACAAAGAACGTATCCTGCATGCCCTTATACAGAAAATAGAAAACCGCAAGAATTCTGCTTCACGCTTTCATTTTGCAGAAGGCATCAGCTATGAAGAAAAATTCCGGCTCGTCAGCGAATGGTGGAACGATTTCCGCTTCCACCTTGCAATGGCAGTGAAAAGCCCCACGGAACTGAACCGTTTCCTGGGCAATTCACTTTCTGTGGAAACCATGTATTTATTGTCGCGTGCACGTAAAAAAGGCATGCCGTTCTTCGCCACCCCCTACTACCTTTCCTTATTGAACTGTACCGGAAGCGGCTATAACGACGACTCTTTACGCAGCTATATCCTCTACTCGCCCCAATTGGTGGAGACCTACGGACAAATCCGCGCCTGGGAACGCGAAGACATTGTAGAAGCCGGCAAGCCGAACGCTGCAGGCTGGTTATTGCCCGACGGTCACAATATCCACAGACGCTATCCTGAGGTGGCCATTCTTATCCCCGATACCATGGGGAGAGCCTGCGGCGGACTTTGCGCTTCCTGCCAGCGTATGTACGATTTCCAAAGCAAACGCCTCAACTTTGAATTTGAAGAACTGCATCCCAAAGAAAGCTGGGACAAGAAATTGCGCCGTCTCATGACCTATTTCGAAGAAGACACGCAATTGCGTGACATCCTCATTACCGGCGGCGATGCCCTTATGAGCCAGAACAAAACCTTGCGCAACATATTGGACGCCGTTTACCGTATGGCGGTGCGCAAGCGAAAAGCCAACCAGGAACGCCCGGAAGGTGAGAAATACGCCGAATTGCAACGCATCCGCCTCGGTTCGCGCCTGCCCGCCTATCTACCGATGCGCATCAATGACGAATTAGTGGACATATTGCGTGAATTCAAGGAAAAGGCATCCACGGTCGGCATACGTCAGTTTATCATCCAGACACATTTCCAAACCCCGCTGGAAGTTACTCCCGAAGCAGAGGAAGGCATTCGCAAACTGCTCTCGGCAGGATGGCTCATCACCAACCAGCTGGTGTATAATGTAGCCGCATCCCGCCGGGGTCACACTGCACGCCTGCGACAGGTATTAAATAAACTGGGCATAATCTGTTACTACACATTCTCGGTGAAAGGATTTGAAGAAAATAATGCCGTTTTCACTCCAAACAGCCGCTCCATACAAGAAGAGCAGGAAGAAAAAGCATTCGGAAAACTTACCAAAGAAGATGCCCATAACCTCTCCGTACTGTTGGAACGGACACACGACCCTGCCGCCTGTATCCGCTGTTTTACGAAAGCACATCGCCTGCCGTTCCTCGCCACAGACCGGAATGTACTGAACCTGCCTGCCATCGGAAAAAGCATGACTTTCAAAATGGTAGGAATCACTCCGGAAGGAAAGCGTATCCTTCGTTTCGAACACGACGGTACACGTCGCCATAGTCCTATCATAGACAGCATCGGAGCAGTATACATTGTCGAAAGCAAATCCATAGCCGCCTATCTGCGACAACTGCAAGCCATGGGAGAGGACACGGAAGACTATGCTTCCATCTGGAACTATACGGAAGGAAAAACCGAACCCCGGTTCAGCTTGTACGAATATCCGGATTTCCCTTTCCGGATTACAGAAAAAATGAGTAATCTGGGGCTTGAAAGCTGCTGAAAAACTATTTTTGATTAACTTTGCCTTATCATCCGCTAATGTATAAGCAAAATCAATCTTATGGAAATAGAACAGCATCCTTTAGAACCTTTCCTTCCCGGCAATGCACGTTTGCTGATGCTGGGGAGTTTTCCGCCGCAAAGAAAACGCTGGTCCATGGAGTTTTACTACCCGAACTGGAATAATGACATGTGGCGTATTGCAGGTCTTTTATTCTTCAATGATAAAGACCATTTTGCCGACAAATCCCAAAAAGCTTTCCGCAAGGAGCGTATCATCGATTTCCTGAACGAAAAAGGGATAGCCCTGTTCGATACGGCCACTGCCGTAAGGCGATTGCAAGACAATGCATCCGATAAGTACCTCGAAGTGGTCCGGTCCACTGACATATCCGCATTATTGCAACAACTGCCACAGTGCAAAGCGATTGTCACTACGGGACAAAAAGCCACCGACACGCTCTGTGCGCTGTTCTCATTGCAAGAACCTAAAGTCGGCGATTTTACGGAATTCATTTTCGCAGACCGCCCTATGCGGCTCTACCGCATGCCCTCTTCATCAAGAGCTTATCCGCTGGCTTTAGAAAAAAAAGCGGCAGCCTATCGCATTATGTATCAGGACTTACAAATGTTATAAGCCATTTTTTTCAGAAAATAAAGCAACAAAGAACTTGCAGATTTGAAAGTTTCCATTACCTTTGCAGCCGCAAACACGGGAGTAGCTCAGTTGGTAGAGCACCGGTCTCCAAAACCGGGTGTCGGGAGTTCGAGCCTCTCCTCCCGTGCAACGATAAGACCTTGTAAATTTTAAAAATTACAAGGTCTTATTTTATTTCTATCAGCTTGTGCGTCTGCAAGCTCAGCCGCCATTTCGGATGCTGCATCACGCAAGCCACAGTTTCTGCAGTATTGCTGCAAGAACAGGGTTGCAGGAAAAAGTGTCCGGCAGGAAGCGATTCATATACGGCAATATTCTGTCCTTCGTACACTACCTTCACCTCATCCATACGGGAAATGCACAATTTTGCACCTTGCTTGGGCGAGCAAGTCACCCAGTCTATATTATCCGGCAAGGAATGCGTACCGTTCGTTTCGATACAGACATACTTCCCCATCCGGTGCAGGCAGTCCACAAATTCACGGTCAATCCAGAGCGAAGGCTCTCCACCCGTCAGTATCACCGTCATCGCAGGATATTTCCCCACTTCCGCCAAGATTTCCTCATCGGACATCAACACACCCTCTTCGTGCTGCGTGTCGCAAAAAGAACATTTCAGGTTGCAACCGGAAAAACGCACAAAAACAGCCGGAGTACCCGTATGAAAGCCCTCTCCTTGCAAGCTGTAAAATATTTCGTTAATCTTCCTCATAAGCGCTCCTGTCAATCCTCCTCATAGATGGCTATATTCGACTCGGATTCCTGCACTTCCACTTTAAAGCAGGTAGGTATCTGGTTGCATATCCAGCGTGCCATATTCTCGGCTGTCGGATTAAAGGGAAGGACTTCATTGATGTTCCGGTGATCCAGTTTTTCTTTCACCGCCTGTTTGATGTGGCTGAAATCAACCACCATTCCGTCGGCATTCAGTTCTTTGGCACGGCAATAGACTGTGATTATCCAATTGTGACCATGCAGATTCTCACATTTACTCTGATAAGAAAGATTCAGACTGTGTGCAGCCGAAACCTCCATTCGTTTAATGACTGTGTACATACTGTTAATACGCTGGTTAAAATATCATTTTATAGAACCGTGCATCTAATGTCACCTCGATGCGGCAGCAAAAGTACAAAAAACTTGGAATTTACACACGAGATTGACGCTTATTCATACATACAGTGAGCACTACGACACTGCGCGGCTGCCTGATGTCCACAAAGACTCCGGTTGCAGACAGAAAACATATTTCCCTGTACATATGAACAATAAACAATCCCAAACAATTTTATTATTCATCTTTTTATGTATTTTTGCGACATGAAAGTCCTTTATATTCTGTTCGGTACACTTTCTCTGGCACTCGGCATCATCGGCATTTTCCTGCCGTTACTGCCTACTACTCCGTTTCTGCTGCTCACAGCCGCCCTTTATGTACGCAGTTCCCCCCGCCTTTACAACCGGCTGCTGCACCATAAATACCTGGGAAGCTACATCCGTAACTTCCGTGAAAATAAAGCCATCCCGCTAAGAGCCAAAATCATCTCGGTCTCGCTGATATGGATAACCATCCTCAACTGTATCTTTTTCATAGTCCCCTACTGGTGGCTAAAGGCAGTGCTGTTGCTGATTGCAGCAGGAACAAGCTACCACATCCTCTCTTTCAAAACACTGAAATAGATTCGAAAAACGCTCCCAGTCCTTTACGGGCATCCGCCAGTTTATCTTCCCAATGCTTCACCGAATTCTGCCCGATAATGTCCGTCACATACTTCACGGCAATGAACGGCGTGTTCTTGGTACGGCACACCCATGCCTGGGCATAAGCCTCCATATCCACCACATCGCCTTTTACATCCGACAGTTCCGTCAGGAAAGTATCACCCGTATTGCACACTCCTTCTCGCTGCCAATGCAGGCAATATCCTTTTTGCGCCAACAGTGCCGCCGAGTCTATCTCGCATTCCATATCAAACCCTTTCAGCCGCTGCATATCACGGTCTACAAAATGGCGGCATACAAAAATATCCCCCACCTGATGGCGGACAGTTCCTGCCGTGCCCACATTGACAACCAAATCGGGCTGCGCACGATTTATCGCTTCCGTAAGGTAAAAAGCAGATTTCACCTTTCCTATTCCGGTGCGAAGATAACCCACCTGCACTTCTTCCTCCCCTATCAAACCGGGGAATTTCAATTCCGTAAATTCGCCTTGAACGGCATAAGTCACCAAAATTTTCATATTTTCTTATTTTTATTCCGGAGTCTGTTTAAATTCTGTCCGAAACATTTCTCGAAGAGAATTTAAACAGACTCTTAACTAACGGGTTTACATCCCTACTTCATTATATACGATTTCAACGCCTCCACATATTCCTCAAAAGCATCTATTCCCTGCGGAGTAATCTTGCAAAGCGTGCAGGGCATCTTCCCCTTAAAAGTCTTGGTCACAACTATATACCCCGCTTTGGCAAGTTTATCCAGTTGCACACTGAGGTTGCCGGCCGTTGCACCGGTCTGCTGGCGGATGTATACAAAATCCGCTTCTTCAACACTGATGAGCAACGACATTACGGCAAGCCTCAGTTCACTGTGAAGCAAAGGGTTTAATTCCTTAAACATATCACTTACTCTTATTTTTGTTTTCCTTCTTCGCTTTATAGTTCAAAATATGTCCCGGTATTATCATTGCGAGTATGACCACCAGAACAAACTCCGGCAATATCTGCAAAAAAGAGGACTTATCCCAAACCTCAAACAACATTCTTAAGCCCAACAGAACGCCCATGCTCGACAAGCCCGAAAATCGGGTATAACGAATGAGGACTCCCGTAAAGATACTGCCCAACGAAAGCAATATGGCACACAAAGGCAATATTACTTCGAAAGCATGGAAGTATGCGGCCATCAACGCAACCGCCAGACAGACGATTCCCATAAACTGCCACAGCTCATTCAATACTTTATCTATATACAAGCTCACCGGCTTGTCCTTTCTCCGCATAAAAATATAACTCAGCAGATAGCCCACAACGGGAATTCCCCAAAAGCCCCACATCCATGCAGAATTTTGTGTCAGACCGACCCCGGCCCAAACAACCAGAGTCAGCAACACACAAACATACCCCCACAATAAAAACATATTTCCACTACCGGCATCCAGATTCCGACGTGTGTTCCGAATCATTTGAGTGATAAGCTCCAAGCTTTCTTTCTCATTCAATTTCCTATCTTCCATAGTCTTATCCAGTTTTTTATTATACATTATTACAACTCCGGGTTCGAACTCCGATACAAAGATAACAAGTTTATTTTATAAACCAAATTATATAATAAATTATTTTATATACATTTCAACAACCATATACACAAACTTATCCCAAATGATAGAAGAAGCAATTACCCGTACAACTACGGACTAATGCCAACCCTGCCAAAATCTAATCGTCCGACAGTTGTTTACTTCTCGTCCGACAGCCGTTTCTCTTTCGTCCAACAACTGTCGGACGAAAGAGAAACGGCTGTCGGACGAGAAAATTTCAGCATGAAATAAATTAATAACAGTCCTGTTTTCCCCTTATTTTAACGCATACAAAACATTTTTCCTTGAAAAGCTTTTGTAATCTCCAAGTTAATTGTATTTTTGTGTACAATTTTGGTGTAGTAATGACAGACGAAGAAAAGAAGCTATTAAGTACTTTTGAAGCCAGACTGCGGCATTTAATCTATCTGCATGATGAATTAAAACGCGAAAATGCTGAACTTAAGCAACTTCTACAAGCTAAAGAAGAAGAATGCTGGAAAGTACGTGCCGATTACAAAGAGCTGGAAAACAACTACACGAACCTAAAAACAGCTACGACAATCAGCCTTAACGGCAGTGACGTAAAAGAGACGAAACTGCGATTGTCCAAATTAGTGCGTGAAGTCGATAAATGCATCGCTTTGTTGAATGAATAAAAGAAAGAGGATGTATGAACGATAAGATAAAGATAAACCAGCAAATAGCAGGCTTCACCTACCGTCTCATAATCAGCCGCGAGGATGAAGAAATGGTAAGGAAAGCTGCCAAGCAGGTAAATACTTGGATTAATACGTATCGGGAACGTCATTCGAACGTCTCTTCAGAGAAGATTATAGCCATGGTGGCTTATCAATTTGCTTTGGAGACCCTTCAGTTGAAAGACCGTAATGATACTGAGCCCTATACAGCCAAGATAAAAGAACTGACGGAAGTATTGGAAGCTTATTTCAAGGAAGAGTAAGAAAACGATTTTCTGTCCGTTTTTTATGAAAGAAATAACGTCGCGCACTGTACAAAAGTTTTGTCCTGCAACGGACAGGCTTTTATGCAGTGTTTTTTATTTATATACTTTAAAAAACAAATTAATAAAATGACAGTAGTTACAATAGTAGTATCCATTGCCTGTTTCATCGTTGGCGGATTTGCTTCGTACATGTTCTTCAAGCATGGATTGAAGTCCAAATACGACAGCATCCTCAAAGAAGCCGAGACCGAAGCAGAAGTGATTAAAAAGAACAAGTTGCTGGAAGTAAAGGAAAAATTCCTGAACAAGAAAGCCGATTTGGAGAAAGAAGTATCGCTCCGTAACCAAAAGATACAGCAAGCGGAAAACAAGTTGAAACAACGCGAACTGGTGCTGAACCAACGCCAGGAGGAAATCCAACGCAAAAAACTGGAAGCAGAAGCGGTAAAAGAGAACCTGGAAGCCCAATTGGCCATCGTTGACAAGAAGAAAGAGGAACTGGAGCACATGCAACGCCAGGAAATCGAGAAACTGGAAGCCATCTCAGGACTTTCTGCCGAAGAAGCCAAAGAGCGTATGGTAGAATCCTTGAAGGAAGAAGCCAAGACACAGGCGCAATCCTATATCAATGATATTATGGATGATGCCAAACTGACAGCAAGTAAAGAAGCCAAACGTATCGTCATACAGTCTATCCAGCGTGTGGCAACAGAAACCGCCATTGAAAATTCCGTTACTGTATTCCACATCGAATCGGACGAAATCAAAGGACGTATCATCGGCCGTGAAGGACGCAATATCCGTGCGCTGGAAGCAGCTACCGGTGTGGAAATCGTTGTGGATGACACTCCGGAAGCTATCGTATTATCAGCTTTCGACCCTGTTCGCCGCGAAATTGCCCGTCTGGCGCTGCACCAGCTGGTAACAGACGGACGTATCCACCCGGCACGTATCGAGGAAGTAGTAGCCAAAGTACGCAAGCAAGTGGAAGAAGAAATCATCGAAACCGGTAAACGCACCACCATAGACCTGGGTATCCATGGCCTGCATCCCGAACTTATCCGTATCATCGGTAAGATGAAATACCGCTCTTCCTACGGTCAGAACCTGTTGCAACATGCCCGCGAAACAGCCAATCTCTGTGCTGTGATGGCATCCGAACTTGGTTTGAATCCCAAGAAGGCAAAACGTGCCGGATTGCTGCACGACATCGGTAAAGTGCCCGATGAAGAACCGGAATTGCCGCACGCACTCTACGGTATGAAACTGGCGGAGAAATTCAAGGAAAAACCGGATATCTGCAATGCCATCGGCGCTCACCATGACGAAGTGGAGATGACCAGCCTGCTGGCTCCCATCGTACAAGTATGCGATGCCATCTCCGGAGCACGTCCGGGAGCACGCCGCGAAATCGTAGAGGCTTACATTAAACGCTTGAACGACCTCGAACAGCTGGCTATGTCCTATCCGGGCGTAACGAAGACATATGCTATCCAGGCAGGACGCGAGTTGCGCGTAATCGTCGGTGCAGACAAGATTGACGATAAGGCAACGGAAAACCTTTCCGGCGAAATAGCCAAGAAGATACAGGATGAAATGACCTATCCCGGACAGGTAAAGATTACTGTTATCCGCGAAACGCGTGCAGTAAGCTACGCTAAGTAAACAAGAGAATCAAAACCATAAGAGGAGCGTTGGTATCGGACCTTCGCTCCTTTTTTTATTTTATATTGTTCCGGAGTTTGCGGAGTTTTCTTATTTTTGCCGGTATAACGCAAAAACCAAAGCCATGAAGGAGTATTTATTTGAAGTCTGCGCAAACTCCGTAGAGAGTTGCATCGCCGCCCAAGCCGGCGGAGCCAATCGGGTAGAATTGTGCGCCGGGATACCCGAAGGGGGAACAACCCCTTCCTACGGTGATATTGTCATAGCGAGAGAAGTCTTGCAAAACACCAGGTTGCACGTCATTATCCGCCCCCGCAGCGGTGATTTCCTGTATTCCCCTATCGAGCAACGTATCATGCTAAAGGACATAGACAATGCCCGCCGTTTAGGGGCAGACGGTATTGTTTTAGGCTGTCTGACGGCAGATGGAGAAGTGGATATTCCTCTAATGAAGCAGTTTATGGAAGCTGCCCAAGACATATCGGTAACTTTCCACCGGGCTTTCGATGTTTGCCGCAATCCGCAAAAGGCATTGGAAGATATTATCAGCCTCGGATGTGACCGTATCCTGACTTCCGGTCAGCAACCCACCGCCGAAGCGGGCATTCCTCTATTGAAAGAACTCCAGTTGCAAGCAGCAGGACGCATTACCTTACTCGCCGGTTGCGGAGTAAATGAGAGCAACATCGCACGCATTGCCCGTGAAACGGGTATCCACGAATTTCATTTCTCTGCAAGGGAAACCGTAGCAAGCCGTATGCAATACCGCAAAGAACGGGTACCGATGGGGGCAACCGTACAAATCAATGAATTTGAACGGAATGTGACAACCCAAGAAAGAGTAAAAGCCACAATCGCCCAAATAACCGAATGAGATAGTACCAGAATCCGGATTGAATATGTGTCAAAACTAAAATCCGCTTACTATTTGTTTCTTTATTTAGGCACGGATTACGCGGAAAACACGGATTTCACAGATTTTCTTTATTCTTTTTCTGTGAAATCCGTGTTTTCCGCGTAATCCGTGCCTAAAAAAAATCGTCAAGTATATTTTGACATCTCCTATCCGGATTTGATATAACCCACGTTACAGTCCTTCCACCGTTTTCATCAACTGTTCTCCCAAGCCTATCGTATAGCCTTGCGAAACAAACACCACCCGGTTGAATGTATCAGCAATGATAAATACCGGCAGAGTTTCCTTATGTCTTAATTTCATGGCTTCTGCAATCTGCGCTGCAATACCGCTTGTATCTATACCGTAAATAATGGTAGACGGCAAGCCCGGAAATTCATCCGGACGGAATTTCTTATATTGAGCCTCATTCGGGAAAAGCAGTACCATCTTGCGTCCCCACTTCTCCAAACCGGCCTTGAAAGCAGCAATGTCACGCAGCGCATGATTGGTAGGTTCCTGATTGACTCCCAAGATTCCAACGACAAAATATCCCCGGCCGCAGGCCTCCAACAGGCTTTGCTCAGAATTCTCCGCCTGAAGCGGGGTAAAGAGAGATTCCGAATTGAAGCTGCCTATCACCTGCACCTCATCCTTACTCTCGCGCATCACCAACTCAAGCCGGGTGGTCTGTCCGGGATTGATACTGAATTCCGTGAGGCGGGAAAGCACACCTCCGCTTGCCAGGCGGGTTCCGGTTACCAGGAGGTAATCGCCGGCATCCAGCACCGTACCTTTCTTCAACAGGCTGCTCCAGGTAGTGCCGCTGCCCATATCGAGATCGCCCTCATCGTAAGACAGCAGTTGCAACCTGCCTTGCGGAGTCACTTTCGAAAGGGTGAAATGAGAGTAATATTTAGGATCGTCCAAAGACTTGACAGGCGAATATTCAGCAACCAGCCGGCCTTTCTGCGGAACAAGTTCCTCCATAAATACAGTATCCTTACAGTCCAAATCCACATCCAGCGCACCCTCTTCTTTCATCAGTTGCACCTTGCCCGTCACCTCGTCTATACGTGCAGGTATGCCCATGCTGCGCGCCATGGATACAAAGAAAATATCGCGGCTGTGTGCATCTGCCAACCGTGTCCTCCACACACCTTCGGGAGATATGGGGTCACCTCCCAAATTGCAATGCTTATCCACGCGGATATTCCCTGCTACCCACTCCACCAGCTTCATCGGTTGCGCTACATAAGCCTCCGCATCTTCCTTTGAAACCACCTTCCTGAAGAAAGCCTTGTACGGAGTCAGCATTTCATTACTTACGCGCGGATTGCGTACATACTTGCGGAAATACTCCGCACCGGTACGTACATTGGACAACATATGGTCTATCAGTACTTCCAGCCTGACATCCCGAAGGTCTTTTGCCGAAATCCGTTGCAACAGGTCGATACCGCCCTTCTTCGACTTTTCGGAACGAAGGCGGGTCATGAAATCGCAGATAACCTTGTGGTTGCCGCGGGAAGCTACCAATATTCCGGCAACCACATCCTCATCCAACTTGTACCGGCGGGCAAAAGCACGCGCCGCATCCTCCGTCATAAACGTTGCCGTATAGGCATTGCGAATAGAATCTTCCTGCGCCAGCCTTCTGTCGTTCTCCGCACGCTGTTCCGGGGTTACCTCAGGCAGATTGGCTGTTTCCGACGGCGGTACGATATCCATATCTATGGCAAATGAGTCACCTTCCTTTTTATCAAGTTTCACCGTCAGTTCCGACTGTTTGCCGAAAGAAAGTCTGGCAAAGCCGAAATGTCCGTCTTTCGATGCCCACACCAACATATCCCCTTTACCGGCCGTCAGCCCGCAAATGCCGCTGGCAGAGGTGTATTTGGTGGCTACCGTATAAAATTCCGCATAATTGTATAGCTTGAATTCCACACAAGCACTGTCCACAGGAACACCGCCGGCATCCACTACGGTTACGGAAGCCTTTGCAGTAGGCGCGTAGTTGCCAATCACATTGATTTCAGTATAGGTAGGGGTAACGGACATTACCTCTTCCGCTCCCTCATAGCGTCCGAATACTTTTGTATGCATCAGCATTCCCCGGCTTGCGGGCGCGTTGAACCAACCGAGATTAAGTACCGGTTCGGGTTCGCAAGCTCCCAGAAAATACCATTTTCCGTCTGCCCATGCCTCTACCCACGCATGGTTGTCATCGGTATGCGCCCAACGGGGAGTATATACCTGTCGCGCCGGAATGCCCACCGAACGGAGAGCGGCAACCAGAAATGTGGATTCCTCGCCACAACGGCCGTAAGCGGTACGCACCGTTGCCAGCGGTGAACTTGTACGGGCATCGGAAGGTGTGTAAATGGCTTTTTCATGACACCAGTGGTTCACCTCCAGAATGGCATCCTGTAGGGAAAGCGTTTTTACCCGGTCCTTCAATTCCTTGTAGAATACGACACGCGCGCTGTCCAAATGCTCATTATTCACCCGCACCGGAAGAACAAAATGCCGGAATATATCTTCGGGAATACACTTTCCCCACGGCATTTCATCGGCAGCCTGCCGGGAAGCGCGCACATTCATCAGATGAAACTCCCCTGAATAATCTGCAATATCCGCCAAAGGCATATAGGCATAAAGAAATTCCAGCGCCTCACGCTCATAATCACTGAGAGAGGTTTCGAATATGGCAAACAAGTCTCCTTGCGGCATCAAAGCTTTTTTCTGTTGGAAGTCTCGCTCCACACGCGAACGGTAAGAAGCATCCGTCATGAAATGAGAGTCACCGCAAGCAGCCAGCAGACATAACAGACAGATTATTCCGGAAAGTAAAGTAGTGTGTCTCATGATATACGTAGTTATTAAGGTTGTATGACACAAAGATATACATATCTTTGGAAAAATCAATTAGAAACGAATAAATGATGGTAGTATAACCGGTATCCAATAATTTATATAGTACGCAATACGCTTCAGAAACTCAATACGGAATACGAAACACTGCCCGGTGCGTTCGCCGTTTACGTAAGCGGGGACTACTCATTGCTCAGCCATACTACAATCTCTCACTACCAATACCAAATCTGCTCTGCCTAATCTTTAAGTTCTTTCCAAAGCGATAAGAAAGAGATACTTTCAGCACACGGTATGGGGAACTCTCAAATGTATGTGTCGCATCTTGATTGAAAATAACCGATTTAGCAGGTGATGCCAGCATATTCTGACACTCTACCCCCACAGACAGACGCTTATCAAGAAGTAAATATTTCAATCCTAAATCGACTCTGTATCTGGACTTACTTTCACCCACAATATCTTTTTCTTTTGACTGATATTGACCCCAAAGAGTAGCCATTAAAGTCTTGGGACGGTTAAGATAGACGTTATTATTCATGTAGATAAATATGGAGGTATTGGTCGTCTTTTTAAAATCATAGCCAGCCACCGGACGGGAAATGATGGTATAAACACTTCCCTCTATACTACTGTCAAGCCAAGATAACCGATCGAAATAATATGACGCATCTATACTGTACATCTGTTTCTTCATGATATTGTCGGAGGTGATAGTTGTCAGTTTGTGACTGTCATCCATAGTTATGTAAGAGGCTACCACATGATTCTTCCACATGGCGCTCGCAGAAACAGAAAAATCTCCTTGTGTGTAGCCCAATTCTGCTGTATATGATTTTTCCGGCAACAGATTAGGATTTCCTTCTGTTTTGGTGTAAGCATCCGTATAGGTGACAAAAGGATTGATGTCTACATAGCTAGGACGGTTTATTCTGCTCGACATACTTAGATAGAAGGTCTTGTCTTCGTTTAAATTATAATTGAGATAAGCAGTTGGGAATAGATCGAATTGATGTTTTACGGTGCGTTGACTCATCTTGATTGAGTTACCGTCAAGTTTCCCATATTCTCCACGCACACCCAGTTTGAAGTCCCAATAATCCGAACATTTCAGCCTCAAGTCAGCATAAGCAGCCAAGATATACTCACGATAGATAAAGTGGTCATCCAGATCCTGGCCTGTACTGATTTGCTCATAACGAGTCCGATTGTCAGTCTTCGATTGTGAATAGGCCACACCATATGACACCGCACCTTTATTTATCGGCATCTCCATATCTGCCTTAGCTTGATATATTTCTATCGTGTTTTCAGGACGGCGCTTGTAACTCAAACTTTCGTCATACAATGTATACAGGCTTACTTTGTCATTGATAGTATAGTTCAAGTAGTCGGCATTGACGCTTAACTCTCTTCCTTTCTTGCCTATATTGGCAAGTGTGTAGTGCAGATTAGCGTTATAGCGGTTATAGTTGACGTTTGAATGGGTGTTTGTTTCATATTGTTTTAATTGCCGGTTTGTTTCCTTGTGCAAAACGCTTGTTCCGGCAGTGCTGTTTGCATCAGGCTGCATATTGGTGTATGAAAATATGGCTCCTAATGATGAGTTTTCTGTAACAAGGTATTCAAGCCCAGCTGTTGCCACAACATAATTGTTAGATTTATGCATATTATTGGTTGTGTTCCATGTCTCGGAAGGATAGTCGATACCTTTTTCACTGTCTGACTGCATGGTGCCAAAGCCTACCCCCGCATTCATATATGCCTCCACTTTATTCTGCTTATATTGCAGGCTGATGCTCGCATCATCATATACAGATTTTCTGACAGACAATTTGTTTGCGGCATTGCCCTCTATAAAATTATTTCTTTGTTTTTTCGTGACAAAGTTAATCACTCCAGCACTACCTTCAGCAGAGTACTTGGCAGGTGGAGTAGTCACTACTTCTATCTGCTTTAAGTTGTCGGAAGACTGGGCGGTCAAATAAGCAACCAAGCCTTTCATGTCCATATTCATCTCTCTTCCATTCAGCAGAAAGATAATTTTTCCTTTGTTAAGCATGCTAATGTCATCATCTTGCACCAATATACCAGGTGTATGTTTCAATACATCCATAAAGTTAGTAGCAACAGTATTCAACTTGTCGGCATTAAGCACCACACGATCTATCTCTCGTCGTATAAGAGGTGTTTTTGCGGTTACAACCACTTCGCCTAAAGCAATGTCTTGCCTGCTGAGCATTATAGCCACGGATATGTCTTTGTCGGCTTTCAACTGCTTTGTATAGTTAGCATAACCGATACACGAAACCTGCAAGATATATGTTCCGGAAGTTAGGTCATTCATATTGAAGCAGCCCAGCGAATCACTGATACAACCAGTTATGATATTCCCTTGGTTGTCTTTTAATACGACTGTTGCCATATCTACAGTCGCATTTTGGGTGTCTGTAACTTTGCCATATAGCCTAATTTGCGCACTGGATGTATTCGCCATAAAGACCGCTACAAAAAGTATATAAAGAAACTTATCCATTGTATTTTAATTATCTGTTTTGTTTTTTTGAATTCAATCCCGCTCGTATCGCTTTTTCAGATCCCGTGCCTTTGCAGTCAGATTTAGCATTCTTACTGTTCATGCCCAATTATAAATCTGTCGATGGCTATCGTTTACCTTGTAAAGGTAACAGAAAAAAAAGAATCTTTTAATGATAATTTCAAATAAAAATATAGCGCTGCATTGAATTGGCAGTATTTTAACTTGTAGCTACCAAGAATTTGATATAATTTTGTTGATAAAGACATTCAGCTATGATAAATTCTGATTCTAATATCATTTTAAAATATAGAGGCAATGGAATTGGATATTACTCAATGTCTGATGATTATATTACTATTGGACAATTGGCTTCACATGACGAGAGTGAGGTAGAAATACATGAACATGAATTCTATGAGATTGTAAAATCTATAAATAATATGAGCAAGCTACTTATAATAGCAACTATCTTTTGCTTTACCTCCTTATCAGCACACGGTCAGGATGTTGTAAAAACAAATCAAACTGACAGTTTGGACATTATCGGTTTGTATGAGAACTTACCAGAAATAATGGTAGTTGGAGAACGCCCTATCGTAAAATTGGAAGATGGTAAATTATCCTATAATATACCTATATTATTAGAGCGTATTCCTGCCGATAATGCATTTGATGCCTTAAAAAACATTCCTGGTATCAATGTAAAAAACGAAAATGTTGATTTTGCAGGACAACCGCTTACGCTTATCATTGATGGAAAGATAAATGCAATGAGTTACCAGCAAGTAGTGGACCGATTAAAAATGATACCTGCCGAACAGATAGAAAAAGTAGAGTTCATGCTTTCCACACCTGCACGTTATCATGTGCGTGAAGCTTCTTTGAATATTATAACCAAGCGTCATAAAGGGAACAAGCATTTTTCAGGACAAGTACAAGGTGGCTACACACAAAGTAAATACGCAGCGGGTGAAGCGAAAGGAAATATTCTGTATTCCAATAATAAATTGACTATTGATGCCAGCTATTCTTATACAAATATAAATGCCTATGCCGAAGCAGAACATGAAGCACATCATCCGTTGAATAATGAAAAAGTTGCCTATTACGATCTCACTACAAATAGAAACAAAGGACATTCCCATCAGTATCGTACAGGCATTGATTATCAGTTTACTGCTAATCACGCCTTGAATGTTGCCTATACAGGAGGTTGGACATCTTATAAATCAAACAATAATACAACAGGCAATAGCATTGCGAAACAATCCAGCGATGGACACAACTACCTGCATAATGTTGATTTATATTACAATCTTCCGTTCGGTTTACAGATTACAGCAGTTTACACGCATTATGAAGCTCCCAAAGACCAATTGCTTGACGGAAAACTGTATGAGACAGAAAAGAACCTTGTGGCAAGTAGTAGACAGAAGATCAACAAATGGATGGTTGCTGCCGACCAAATGCACTCTTTACAAAACGGATGGGGACTTTCGTATGGCGTAAAGGCCCAGTTTACAAACAATAACAGTTTCCAAGCCACCCAAACCGCAGATGGAGAAGTATTGCCAGAAGCTACAAGTAGTGTTGATATTGATGAACGTATCGTCAACACCTATTTCGGGTTCAATAAGCAAATAGGAAAAAATATATCTATTGATGCTTCGGTTGCTGCTGAGAACTTTCATACCCCACAATGGAATGAGTGGAGGGTTTATCCGACTGTAAATGCCATTTGGAATGTAAATGAGCATCATTTATTTAATCTGTCTTTTAGTTCCAATGCCGAATATCCAAGTTATTGGAGTACAATGAATAGCATTCACTACTCTTCCACCTATTCGGAAATTTGGGGAAATCCCAATCTAAAGCCGACAAGCAGCTACAATTTTTCATTGATGTGGCAGTTAAACAGACGTTATACTTTCGTGGCATTTGCAAACTTCAAACCTAACTTCTCCGCACAATTACCTTACCAGCCGTCTGACCGTTTTGCTGTAATCATGAAAGAGGTAAACTTCAACCACAGAAATACATATGGAATTCAGGCATCCGCACAATTTTCAGCTGGACAATGGTTGAATGGAAACGTTTTTATAGTGGGGCAATACATCCAAGATAAATGTGACGATTTTTTCGACTTACCATTTAACCGTAGTAAATTCAGTGTCATTACAGGAGGTATGGCATCATTCCTTTTAAACAAACAAGCGCAATCTCAGATTTATTCTAAATCCATTCTTTCAGTCCAATGCAATTCAAGGTGTTTATGATATAAAAAATCTCTTTAAACTCAATGCTTCTTTGCGTTGGGCATCTGCTGATGACAAGTGGAACGTTGTCCTTTCGGGGAATAATCTTACAAACAGCAGATTCAAGCTCCATTCAAACTATGAGAATCAAGACTTTTCCACGAATGTTAGTCAAGATTGGATAACGGCAAATCTCTCTGTAATATTTAAATTCGGAAATTACAAGCGTAAAAACATTAAAGAAGTAGATACTTCAAGAATGGGGTATTAAGAAATTCAAATATTGATATAGAATTAGGGTGATATATGCAATTTTCTCCCTAATTCCATGCCTTTGCATTAAGAATTAGGGTATTGAGGCAAAAGTTGTGAAGGATACTGCAAGTAATACCGTTGCTAAATCATTACCTCAAAAACAGGTACTTCTCCTAAAGTACTTTGTGCAAGACTCTAACGAGAGTTTTCCGGAATTACGCAATATATTTGTAATACATAGATGGCAAAACAAGGTATTTTTCAAGAAAATGAAGAAAAAAATGCAGATTTCTATGTTATAAAACATATTTCTCATAAACATTTTGTATCTTTGCAGCGTTAATAAGAGAGAAAACAATAAAAGATGTTCAACCGCTTTCCGAAACGCGGAAAGCAAAAAAAGAAGACGATTATGAAAAAGAATGCAAATGAAATTTTTATGTTACAGTACCGTATCAAACGCTATCAGGCAATGGGTAACGGAACTATGTGCCAAACTTTAAACGGCAAACTGCAAAAACTGCTTGCAAAGCAAGCTGCCATGACCATGTAAATTACACCTTTAAATAAAATGAACGGGGGCGGGAAATTTTCATTTCCTGCCCTCTTCTTTTACAAGCCTCCTGCCTATACAGGATAATAGGATGTTATGATTCCACAATATCTTTTCCGAAAGGCGCCAACGCCAAAGCGGCAAGTTTGAAATGCTGCATCCCGAAAGGAATACCGATGACGGTGATACACAGCAATACGCCGAACCCCAAATGCGAAAGGCAAATCCATATTCCTCCCAGAAAAATCCACAATACATTCATCAGTATGTACAGACAGCCTCCCGAACGCTCTCCGCTGCGCACCTCTTTGCCGAAAGGCCACAGGGCAAGCCCCGCCATCTTCATTGTTTGCATACCGAAAGGAATGCCGACGATTGTAATCATCATCAGCAAACTGGCAATCATATACTCCACGGCAGTTAGTATGCCGCCAAACACCAGCCATAAAACATTCATCAGACAACCCATTGCATTACATTTTTACGTTCTACATTGCAAAGATACCATTCTTTTGGTCTTAAGCGGATCATAAGAATTTATTTATATCAGGAACGTGCCTTTTATTCATCAAATTTCCAGTCACTAAATTCAAAACTCAGCTGCTCCCAAACACCTTTTTCATCACTTTCTTCACGAGGGTTGGATACGGAAAGGCCTATCAGACGGATAGGATGGTGTTCGTAATCAACCTCCCTCAACAGTTGTTTCGCCAACGGCAGGATCACATCAAGTGCCGTCAATTCCCTGGACTGCGTAACGCTGCGGGTTATCTGGCTGAAATCGTGGAACTTGATTTTCAGCGTCAGCGTATTCCCCCGGAAGTTCTTATGTTCCAGACGGGTTACCAGTTCCACCGCAGTATGATACAACTCGATAATGACCGACGACCGCCGGTTGATATCCTTCTCCAAAGTATGTTCACACCCCACAGACTTACGAATGCGCACCGCTTCTACAGGACGAAGATCTATCCCGCGCGCAAAATCATAATAGATGTTCCCCACCTTACCGAACTCGCGCAACAGCATCGCTTGCGAACAGGCACGCAGTTGCCCGCCGGTATGTATCCCCAAGACATGCATCTTCCTTGCCGTCACCGGACCCACTCCCCAGAAACTCTCTATCGGCAGATGTGCTATAAAATCCAAAGCCTGGTCGGGATGAATGGTACACAAACCGTCGGGTTTACGGTAATCGGATGCTATTTTGGCAAGAAACTTATTGTAGGAAACTCCGGCAGAGGCCACCAGACTCAGCCGCTCGCGCACTTTCCGTTTTATTTCTCTGGCTATATCCACAGCCAGAAGAATACCCGGCTTATTTTCCGTCACATCCAGAAACGCCTCATCCAAAGAGATAGGTTCTATGACATCCGTATATTCATGGAATATCTCATGAATTTGACGGGACACCGATTTATAGACGTCCATACGCCCCGGAATAAAAATAAGCTGCGGACACAGCCGTTTTGCCTTCTGTGATGACATTGCCGAACGCACCCCGAACCGACGGGCTTCATAGCTGGCGGCAGCCACCACACCACGCTCTTCCGCATGCCCCACCGCTACGGGTTTGCCACGCAGTTCCGGATTGTCGCGCTGTTCTACGGAAGCATAGAAAGCGTCCATATCAATATGTATAATCTTACGTTCGGTCATTACCTTGCCAACTACCGATACAAAGATACACTAATTTTTGTTCATTCGCAGTATGCGCCGGTAGACATAAGCAAAAGCGGGAATGAGGAATAAATCTGCAAAAATCCAGGCAGTCGGGTCACCGAAGCAAACAGCGATATAGCCGAACGCCGGAACTGCCAGCAAACTGATCAGAATACGGGCTATCATTTCGGAAACACCCGAAAGCATAGCCAGATTGGTATAACCTACTCCCTGAATTGTATAACGCAAAATACAAAGCAAACCAAGTATCGGGAAGAAAGAGACAGATATATGCAGGAAAAGCTCCGCATCTTTCAGAATTTCCACTTCCGAAGCCTCTACAAACAATAGAGTAAACGTTTTGGCTCCAACCATCAGCACTGCAAAAGTGAACGCCCAGTAGACTATCATCATCAGCGCGCTTGCCTTGACACCCTGCCATATACGTCCGGGCTTGCCTGCACCGTAGTTTTGTCCGCTATAAGTGGCCATCGCCATACCCAAGCTCTCGAAGGGACACATAAAGAACATCTTGATACGCATGGCAGCCGTAAAAGCCGCTACACATGCCGTGCCCAACGCATTGTTGGCACTCTGCAGCATAATACTGCCGATAGCGGTAATGGAAAACTGCAATCCCATAGGCACTCCGATATACATCAGCGTCCGTGCCAACGCACTGTCGAATTTACGTTCGGCAGGAGTAGTTCTCAGAATTTCAAAACGTTTCATCATATAGATGTAGCAAAGCACTGCCAATACTCCTTGAGAAAAGACAGTAGCGATTGCCGCTCCCGCCACACCCCAGTCCAAAACAAGGATGCAAAACAAGTCAAGCAGAATATTCAGGACGGTGGAAAAGAGCAGAAACCAGAACGGCGTCTTGCTATCACCCAAAGCACGTATAATGCTGGACAACAAATTATAGAAGAAGGTACAGGGGACGCCTATAAAAGTTACAAGCAAATAATAATAAGCTCCGGTGAAGATATTGTCCGGCGTACGCATCATGCGCAAAATATCTGCACAACAGACACTTGTAACCACGGCAAGCACCACCGACATCACCGCAGCCAGTTGCAAGCTGACCGCCACATAACGGCGCATTGTAATATAATCCCTCGCTCCGAACTTCTGTGCCACCGGAATGCCGAATCCTCCGCAACATCCGTTGCAGAAACCGAGTATCAGGAATATGACTGATGTACTCGCGCCGACAGAAGCCAGTGCATTTATCCCCAAAAATTTACCGACAATTGCAGCGTCCACCAACGAATAGGTCTGTTGCAGCAAATTACCCAACAATAAAGGCAAAGTGAAATTAAATATGAGCGGAAGAGCCCGTCCTTCCGTCATTTCTCTTGATGTTGCCATACAATCTAATCCCCGAAACTCGACGCAAAATTAGTAAAAGAAATGCTGAGGGAAATTGATACATATCAAAAGATACGAAAAATACGGAGCGTGAACAAAGAGTCGCTTACAACCCGGTCGTTTTCTTCAGTACGGAGCTGTGAGCCAGATAGTCGGGAGCCTCGGCATAGATATACATCACGCTTCCCCCTTTAATGGCGTCGATAATAGGGCGGCTGAGTTTTTGCGGAACAGCCGGACAACCGAAACTCCGTCCCAAACGCCCTCCCCTGCTTGCAACCGAAGGATCGGCATAAGCAGCTCCATGTACCACAATGGCACGCTCGCGGGCACGGTCGTTAATACCTTTTTCCAATCCGTTCAGGATGAGGGAATATCCGTTCCTGCCTTGATAGGTTGTTTCTGTCAGATAGAATCCCAGGGAACTTTTATAAGATCCGTATTCATTGGAAAATGAAGTGGCATACTTGTCGCCGCTGTTTTTTCCGTGCGAGACGACCGATGAGAAAAGCAGCCTGCGCTGCTTCATATCGAATACGAAAAGACGCTTCTCGGTAGAAGGACGTGAAAAATCAATCAGAGTCAGTACATCCCGTTTACGGCCTGCTATTTTATGATAGCCCGTTACTGCCTGGCGGAAAGCTTTCCAACTCACTACCCCTTCCAATTGCATGGAACGATACAAATCGGCACATGCTGCCGATTCTGCCGCCAACGAAACATCCGGCTTATCCGTCATGCAGGTAGCAGGTCTGTTTCCCAAAAACAGGAAACAGGGAAAAAACATAAATAAAAAAGAGAGGCAAAATCTCAACATAACTATCCGACCTGAAAAATACCGGCGGCAAAGTTAGCACTTTCCACCCATACGACTATCATACAGATAGTTAAAAAGAAAGTAATCATTCGATAACAACTACTAAAGAACGCTCCGTCGGCGCCCAGTCAAATACAAACTTAGCATGTGAAGTAGCATTTCGCACACACATGTGCGAACGCGGCGTAGTACCCAGCGACCAGCTATACTCAATCATGGCTGTGCGCGGAACATTCACCGGTACTCCATGAATATAGGCTCCGTTGGTAAAACGGCTGGCATAAGGCGCATATCCACCCGTTGCCGCAGAACCGTCTTTCAGAAAGACCATGCGCGATTTCTTCTGTTGCAGTAAATACATGCCCAGCGGCGTTTCCTGTGCATAAGGCGGTGCATGCCGTCCTGTCGTTGCGGGATTCATGCTGCGGATTTTCCATTCACCTTTATCCATACGCTCCAACGTAGCGATATTCTGGTCAAGACGGTCTACGAAAATAACATGATTAAAGACAGTGCTGTCCGCCAGCAGCTTCAAATAACGGCGGGGAACCAGCCACTCATCTTCCAGCGTAATAGGAAGAATACGGCTGAAACCGCCTTCCTCACCCAGCAGGTAAGCCAACGTCCCATCCCTGCCATAACGTTCGGGCACCAACGTATCTCCCGGCAAATACAAGGGAACGGACTGATAACGCTCCACCCCAAGCGTATCCGCCACACGGCGATAGGCATTACGCACGAACTTACGCACCAAAGGGGCCTCCCGATTCAGATTCTTATAATTCTGCAATACCACCCACTTCACACTGTCCCGCTGCATATTCTCTATATAAGCCAGACAATTGCGGATTACATCCCATTTGAAAGAACGCACGGTATCCTTGTACGGATAGGTATCTTCCAGCGTATATGTATCGTAAAGCAAATCTTTGGTAAGCGTCACATCGGCTGCCATCAGCAATTTCTCTCTGAAAGGCACTTCCACTACAGGCACAACAGTATCGGCAGGTTCCGATACCTGCGCAACAGAAGACGGGGTATGACCTTGCTGCCCGTTACATCCCGCAAGCACCATGCACACAGCCGCGGCCGCAAAAAGGAAGAATCGTTTCATAAAGATACATTTAAGTTCGTAATCGGGTTCAACATCTTCATGAATACCTGACACCACGAACAAAGATATAATTTTTTCTTACGTCTACAACGATTCTCCCCCGATAATTGTTGTACCCCACAACGTTTTCCGGGCAGGGGAATGCCTAAGTGTACGGCTGAAGTACCTTGAAGGTACAATCGGGATACCCTGAGGATACAACTGAGGTACTCTGAGAATATGACTTAGAGTACCTCAATATATGTCCGAGAAACCATCGTTTTCCCGAAACGTTCATCAATACTTACATTCTTTGATTACCTCTATCAACTTGCTGAAATCCTCCGGATACACATCTCCGATATTGCCAATACGGAATGTATCCGCCTGCGAAATCTTGCCGGGATAAATCACGAATCCCCTTTCCTTGAGCTGTGCATAGAACGATTTAAAATCAAAATCCGCATTCGGATAAAGGAAAGAAGTTATGACGGGAGACTGTATAGCGTCAGGCAACAGAGTCTTGAAGCCGAGTGAGCGCATACCTTCTACCAATACCTCATGATTTTTACAGTATCTTTGATGACGTGCCTCTACCCCTCCTTCTTCAGCCAATTCATCCATAGCCTGTTTAAAGGCTCTCACCACATGGGTAGGCGATGTGAAGCGCCACTTTCCATGTCCTTTTTCCATCGTTTCCCACTGATCGTAAATATCGAGCGAAAGAGATTTGGAAACACCCTTGCAGCGCATCAGTTCCGACTTGCGGGCGATGATAAAACCGAATCCCGGTACACCCTGAATACATTTATTGGCGCTGCTGATAAGAAAATCAATACCCAGTTCCTCTACATCCAAAGGCACTCCGCCAAAGCTGCTCATAGCATCTACAATCAGCTTCTTTCCGTGCATCTTTACGATGTGGGCTATCTCCTTCAACGGGTTCAGCACGCCGGTAGTGGTTTCGCAATGTACCACCGATACATGTGTAATCTCCGCATTATGTGCCAGATAATCGTCTACATAGCTGACGGACACCTGCTCCGTTTCGTCAAAGGCCAGCATATCATAGTTGATACCGTGATACTCAGCGATATTTCCCATACGGTCACCATAAGCTCCATTGCTCAAAATCAGCAGTTTATCACCCGGCTTAACGGTACTTCCTATAACGGCTTCCACACAATAGGTTCCACTGCCTTGCAGAAGAACAGAAGTATATTCATCGGTTTGCTTTGTAGCGAGTGCAACGAGGGATTTGCGTATTTCCTCTACGATATGCACATTATAATCCGCATCCCATGTACACCAATCGGTGAGCATGGCTTCTTTTACGGTTTCGGAAGTAGTAAGAGGTCCGGGAGTCAATAAAATGTAAGGTTTCATATTCTTGATAGTTTAAAGTTATTAATATTATCTATTACGGCAGGAAGTTCTTCAATGGAGTCTACTGTGTAATGGGCCCCGGCAGCCAGCATACGGTTGCGGACATCCTGTTTGCGGAACTCCAGTTCGGTAGCAGGCAAAGCATTCACTTCATCCAGGGTAAGACCCAGTTCGTTACTGCCAAGCACTACGCCCACTGTCCACACTTTGGCATTCACTCCTTCTTTGATGTCGGCAATCGTGTCGCCTACCTTCACAACACAATCCACCGAGGGAACGGCAAGTTCCGTCATATTCTTATAAATCATATAAGGAGCAGGCCGTCCTGCGGGAAGTCCGTCGGGCGTGACACAATTATCAACCACATATCCGCGGGCTGCGGCAGCCGGCAACACTACATCCATCATCGCACGGGTATAGCCGGTAGTGGAGCCTATCTTAATTCCTTGCGCACGCAATCCCGATATCGTTTCAACCACACCGGGAATAGGTGTTGTATAATCTTCCAGAGAGGCAAACAACACACGCTGAAAGTCTGCATAGCGCGCCAATATATCTTCCTCGGCATACGGGCGTCCGTATTTCTCCTGAAACTCGTTTCTTACGCGGTCTATATTGAACAAGGCGCGTATTTCCTCTACTTTGGTCAGTCCCATGTGAGCACGCGTTTCAGCAGCCGTTACCGGAGTGCCTATCGCATTAAAACTCTCAATGAAAGCGGCAACCGGAGCGAAACAGCCGTAATCGACTGCCGTACCTGCCCAATCCATAATAATACATTCAATTTTCTTCATAATTTATATCTTTGAGTTATTTCCCTATCCGTTTATTTTGCCATATCCGGAAGAAGTTCCAATGCAACACGCTTACCGGATAAACCACCCGCCGGGTGGGGAGTATCGAGTTCTTCACCGGAAACTTCCGCATATTTCTCACGACGATAACGCTGTATCAGATAAACTGCCGAACCTATAAAAGCTACACTGCATGCCATACCCACATAACCGGACATCAGATTGTAAAAGTCCAGCCAGTTGACAGCAGGATTAAAGAACTCCTTGAATATCAGCACCACCACTGTACCCGTATAACCGATGAAATCCAGTGTAATAATGAAAAAGCCCACATTCCCTTTTATCTTGAAACAAGCGATGAAACGCTCGAAAAAGAGTGTCTGGAAACTAAGGTAGACCGTATAGAGCGACAAGCTTTGAAGGAACAGCCATGTCATGGGCTGCAATTGCAAGGCAGAATAATTGAAAGCCAGAAAACTCAACGTAGCCGTACCGCAAGTGACCAGCCCCAACAGCATACACAACACCTTTATGTTGCTCCGTACTGCGGACATCAGCCCGAACATACACAGAATTATCAATGTAACCGTTGCATCCACCTTGGCAAACGCCCATGATGAGAGTCCCGCCGCATCGACATCGAGTATCTTCACCAGAAAATCTTCCTTGATATCCTGCAATACCGTAACGAACAGATTGGCAAAGAATAACATTACCAGCACAGGCATAAAGTTCTTGAACAGACTTAAACGTGCCTTACTGTCCAGGGCAACCCTTTCCGTGCGCAGTTCTTTATCTGCTTGCGTGGGTTGCGGCATCCGTGTCATCAGCCATCCCAGAAACGACAACAGCGGAAAAGCAAACGCACCGATGAAAGCGGGCATCCAGAATTCACTGATATGCAAATTATCCATCACAAAAAGTCCAATCGACTTTGCGGTCCCCGAACTGATAGCGATGCTCAACCCCATAAGACTTGCCAGTAAATCCGTGACACGACGCCCTTCCAGAAAACTGAAAATCACTCCCCACATACACCCTAAGGAAAGCCCGTTGAAAAACAGGGCAAATACATTGAACGGTTGCGGAAGCGCTCCGAAAAGTACAAGGGAAAGTTCGGCAACCGCCACTGACAGGATAATGAACTTCAAGCGGTTTTCCTTCTTCAACTCGGAAATGACCTTGATACCTATCAGTTTGGAAATAAAATAGCCGGATATCTGTACAATACTGGTTGCAGTCTTATAGTCCATACCGAAAAAATCGAGTCCGTCAAACGTAGCCGCTGTAAATGGCTTACGCAATGCATATACCAAAGAATAAGAGAGCAAAGCAGCTCCACCCGCCCAAAGAATGAATAAGGCATCAGATAAATTCTTATTGGAAACTGTGAGTTCTTTTTTACCGATTATCGCATTCATGACATCTATCTTGTTTTTGATTCCGGCAGCAAAAGTAAGGCGGTATTTAAACAGCAAAAATGAATTCCCATTATTAATAATATTCATGAAATCAACATTTTATAATGTAACATTAATGCAATATTAATGTAATGAAAGCATAACATCCCACGGCTTTCTTTGCAGACATTTTGAATAAAGAGCCATTATATCACAACGACATGAACGAACTGCCTGAAATATACAGACGCATTGAATACCTGCGCAACAAAGGTGTAAAAATGAAAGAGATAGCCGACCATACCAATATGGCGGCAAGTGTACTGTCCTCGCTCTACTCAAGCGTATTGCCTACCTATATCGGGTGCATTAAAAAAGGGAATAATGAAGAAGAAGCATTGGACTACGCCCTGTCGCAAGTGAACAATGTATCGAAAAAACGCCTTCTCAGCAATCTGAAAGAGTTAAAAGAACAGTTGTATGCACTGGAGCCTGCGGTTGCCACCGGACAGAAAGAGAATCCGTTTCTGGACATGCTGTCGGAAGAGATGCTCCGTTCCGTACAAGACGCATATAACTACAGCGGCATATACATCAGTTACAGCCTTTCCTCTTCGACCAATGCCCTGAAAGTGGAGCCTTATCTTATTACAACATCCGAAAACAACGGCTATGTGAAAGTCGTACACATGAGCGCCTACAATACCACCCATTTCGGAACAGGTATTTTCAGCAACCACCAGAACTCCTACATCATATTCAATGAACGGGAGTCACCGCAAATGGCACTGTTCACAATCTACCTGCAACTGCCTATGTACGATTTTCCGCATATGCTCAAAGGGCTTTACCTCTGCCTCGACTACAACCGCAACCCGATAGCCCGAAGAATACTGTTTATCAAACACTCGGACAGCACCGGCATGGACGACTTCCTGGAACTGAAAGGCACTATCATCCCCAAAGAAGAGCTGACGGAAGAACAGATACCTTATTATAACTATACCTGCCAGCCGGGCGATTATATCAAAACCTGCTCCGTTCCTTCTCCTTTGTTCAACGAAAAAGATTTGGAAAGAGAAAAAAAGATGCTGGAAATCTGAACATTGCCCGCAACAGAGCGACTTTGCAACCTGGTTGCATTCCCTATTATCTACCTTTGTATCAAAAACAAGAGATAATATGGGAAATAATAATTGTACATGTTGTTGTGCACACGGTAACGCACAGCCAGACAAGCAACCGGAACACACCGGTTTCTTAAAGGAATACGGAAGAATCCTGCTTTCGGCCGCCCTGCTTTTCAGCGGAATCATCCTGAAAGCTACAGGTATGGGATTCTTCGCAGATGACACTGTTATGTTTGCCTGGTACCTGGCGGCATACCTGCCTGTAGGTCTGCCCGTACTGAAAGAGGCGTGGGAAAGCATCCAGCAAAAGGACATTTTCAGTGAATTCACACTGATGTCCATCGCTACATTAGGAGCTTTCTATATCAAGGAGTATCCGGAAGGCGTAGCCGTAATGCTGTTCTACTCACTGGGAGAGCTATTTCAGGAAAGGGCGGTGAGCAAGGCAAAGCGAAATATCAGCGCACTGATTGACGTACGTCCGGAAACGGCAACGGTCGTCAAAGGCAATGAGGCCGTTGTCACATCTCCCCGCCACGTACAGACGGGCGACATCATCGAAGTAAAAACCGGAGAACGTGTTCCGTTGGATGGAAAAATGCTGGATGAAGCTGCCGCCTTCAACACTTCCGCACTCACAGGCGAAAGCATACCGCGCACCATCCGTAAAGGCGGGGAAGTCCTTGCCGGAATGATTTCCACGGATAAGGTTATCAGGGTGGAAGTAACACGGCCTTTTGAGAAGAGCGCGCTCTCACGTATACTGGAACTGGTACAGAATGCGTCCGAACGTAAAGCACCGGCCGAACTATTCATACGCAAGTTTGCCCGCGTCTATACGCCGATTGTAACCGGACTGGCGGCATTGATCGTGCTGCTCCCTTTCCTCTATTCACTGGCAAACGCGCAGTTTTCGTTTATCTTTAACGACTGGATATATCGGGCACTTGTATTTCTGGTTATCTCATGCCCCTGCGCCCTGGTAGTAAGCATTCCTTTGGGATATTTCGGCGGCATCGGTGCCGCATCCCGTCTGGGAATACTGTTTAAAGGCGGCAATTACTTAGATGCCATTGCCAGAATCAATACGGTGGTCTTCGACAAGACGGGCACGCTGACCAAAGGAACGTTTGAAGTACAGTCTTGCCATACCCCGCAAGGCATATCCGAAGAGAAGCTGCTTCAAGTCATAGCTTCTGCGGAACAAAACAGTACACACCCCATAGCCAAAGCTATCACCGGGTATGCAAAGCAAAGGCATATACTCTTGTCTCCGGCAACAGAAGTTACAGAAATTGCGGGCCGCGGACTCGAAGCAAGGATAGACGGACAGCGTGTCTTGGCAGGAAACACCCGCTTATTGTCCGAATATAAGGTGGAATACCCGCAGGAATTATCCGAAATTGCCGATACGGTGGTAGTCTGCGCCATAGGTTCAGCCTACGCAGGTTATCTGCTGCTATCCGATACACTGAAAGACGATGCCTGTACAGCCATAGAAGAGCTGAAAGCTTTAAATATCAATAATATTCAGATATTATCGGGAGACAAGCAGGCAATTGTCACTAACTTTGCAGAGAAGTTAGGGGTGGCGCGAGCGTATGGCGACCTGCTGCCCGACGGTAAAGTAGAGCACATAGAGGAACTGAAACGAAACACTGCCAACCGGATAGCCTTTGTAGGCGACGGCATCAACGATGCTCCCGTCCTTGCCCTCAGCCATGTAGGTATCGCAATGGGCGGACTGGGCAGCGACGCAGCCATCGAGACTGCCGATGTCGTAATACAAACCGACCAGCCCTCAAAAGTAGCTACTGCCATTTGTGCCGGCAAGCAGACACGCCGGATTGTATGGCAGAACATTTCGCTGGCTTTCGGAGTTAAACTATTGGTACTGGCTTTAGGTGCCGGCGGACTGGCTACCCTGTGGGAAGCTGTCTTTGCAGATGTCGGCGTGGCTCTTATCGCCATAGTAAATGCCATCCGCGTACAGAAACTGATAAAATAGAAAGGGAAAAGCATATGAAAGAAAAGGATTATTTAGCCTTGTTGGCAAAGAGAGAGATACAGCCTACCGCCATACGCATATTAGTATTGCAGGCCATGCTCAAGGCAGGACGCTCCGTCTCTTTACTCGATTTGGAAAATATGCTGGATACGGTTGACAAATCCTCTATCTTCCGCACCATCACCCTTTTCCTTTCTCACCACCTGATACACAGCATCGATGACGGGACAGGTTCTTTTAAATATGCGGTATGCAGTGCAAGCTGCTCTTGCGAAGTCAACGACCTGCACACTCATTTTCATTGCGAGAGTTGCAACAAGACATTCTGCTTCCAGAATATCCCTACACCGGTAGTACAAGTACCGGAAGGATTTACGCTGAACAGCATCAATTATGTACTGAAAGGGCTTTGTCCGGAATGTGCGGCAAAAGATAAGCAGAAACAAAATTTCAAGACGCAGTGAAGAAAACAGTATACCTGTCGCTTATGAAGATTATATTATCTCCCTGCATTTTTTTGTAATCTAAAGTATTTTGCCTATCTTTGTAAGAATCAATATATTAAATAATGACAAATAGCAACAAAAATCAGATAATCCGTTTTGACTGGGCGATGAAACGCCTGCTCAGGAACAAGGCTAATTTCAGTGTACTGGAAGGTCTGCTCACTACGTTATTGGGTGAAAAGATCATTATCCGGCGGCTTCTTGAGAGCGAAAGCAATCAGGAGGACGAGTATGACAAGTATAACCGCGTCGACATGCTTGCCGAGAATTCCAAAGGTGAGCTGGTATTGATAGAGGTACAGAACAATAATGAATACGCCTACTTCCAGCGTATGCTGTTCGGCACTTCCAAATTGGTGACCGAGTATATCAATAGAGGGGAAAGCTATGACAAGGTCCGCAAGGTCTATAGCGTTAATATCGTCTATTTCTCTCTGGGACATGGAACCGATTTCGTTTATCATGGAAAGACGGAGTTCAGAGGTATCCACACCAATGACCTTCTTGAACTCACCCCCTTCCAAAAGCAGACATTCAAGGTGGATACGGTGAGCCAGTTATATCCCGAATATTATATCCTGAAAGTAAACGATTTCAATCAGGTAGCCAGGAGCCCTTTGGAAGAATGGATTTATTATCTGAATACCGGGGAGATACCTTCTACAGCTACAGCTCCCGGCCTGGAAGAGGCCCGTGAGAGGTTGAAACTGGACAGCATGACCAAGGATGAGCTTGCTGCGTATTACCGCCACTTGGATAATATTGTAATCCTTCGTGACAATATCAATACCGAACGTGAAGAAGGAAGAGCTGAAGGCAAAGCCGAAGGTAGAGCCGAGGGCAAAGCTGAGGGTAGAGCTGAAGGTAGAGCCGAAGGTATTGAAGAGGGGTTGAATAAAGGATTGGCAAAAGGTCATAAAGAAGGAGTAAAAGAAAGTGCCCGTAATTTGAAAAAATTAGGTGTGGCTATTGAGGTCATTTCACAAGCTACCGGATTATCTAAAGAAGAGATTGAAATATTATAAAACGTTTTTTGAAAAGAGAACGTATTTAAATACACAAAAAGTAAAGCCACTGAAAAACAGCGGCTTTACTTTTCAATTTGTGGAGCTGGAGGGAATCGAACCCTCGTCCAAACGAGGAAATCATAAGCTTTCTACATGCTTATCTTTGCCTGATTTTTCGTACAACGGCAGAACCAAAGCCATCAACCGTTGCCTTATCCTCTAAAGTTTCATCCGAGCCACGAGGCTGACACGAACTATCCCCGATTTGACTGCACCACTTGACCGGAATGCTTCGGAGCAACAGCTTCCGAGTGATGTCTCGTCCCAACACCTTGTGTCGGGATTAAGCTAATCTACTATACTTCGATTAAGCAGCAAGAGCAAATTGTCTTTCGCCAGATAAAATTTTGAAGACTGAGATTTAAGTGCAAATCAACGACGCACTGCATGCTTACTTACCATTTCTGCCCGCTGTCAAATCCAGTCAACCCCATGACTTCATAACAAACAGAAAATCAAAAGAAAAACGTATCATTTCTGATTTTTGAGGGATAAAAAAGAGATAAACAACATATCTTTTTCTTTCCTTTCCGCTTTCTCTTCTGCAAAGATACGAATAAATTTCCTTATTACGGTTCTTAATCCCGGCAATTTTACATCTTATTTTAGATTTTTATCGGTTTGACTTAACCAATTGAGAAATAAACTTTTAACGAATTATTTGAGAAATAGAGGTAACGATTTAGCAACTGTGCGAATTTCAGCATTTTGCGTTGCTATGCTGTCAAATAACTCTTTCATTTACAAATATAACATCTTTTTTCGAAAGTACGAACTATCTACGGTGATTTTTACGAGTATCATAAAAAAGCTATTCCGATTTTTATCTATGAGTTACTAATATCCCAATTTATTATGAAATTGCATTTTATCTCTTCTGTTTTTATAAATTGTACTTAATAAACAAATAATTAAAGTTAGATAATCGGGCAAATATTCTTTTCAAACTAATTAGCTTGTTTTATATAGTTGTCCAATTTCAGCAACCCTCTGTAATATCCTTCAAAAATGGTATGGCTATGTTTTTCTATGTTCAATGAATCATAGTTCAGAACTATCTCCGAACAATTTGAAAATATATCGGCAGCTTTCTTTATTTCGGGGGTGAAAGATTCTTCCATCTTGTCTTTCTTCCCATTTGCCAGATAAATATAAAGTGAACAGTTCTCATGACATTCATCTGCGAAACAGGTAATTCGGTCAATCATCATCCGCTGGCTATACACATAGTTAGGAGAAACAGCTAAAATGCACCGAAATAAATCAGGGTTAACAAGCATAGCATATGTCACGAAAGTTCCTCCTAAAGAATGCCCAGCTAAAAGGATTCGTGAAGAAGTACCATATTTACTCTTTATGAAAGGAATTACTTCGTTTTTCAATGATAATAACAAAGAATCTGCCTTGCCGGGATTATCATATCCGCTCACTGAATCAAAATCGGTATAAGGAGGTGTCAGTTCACTCTGCCTATTAGGATTGGAAACACCAACTATGACACAAGGCACATTGGGATATATCAACTCGAAGGTAGAACAAAACAGATTGAATGTAGGTGGATATTGAGCATCAAATACATAAATGGTTAACAAGGAATCACTTTCTAAAGTAGCGTTTACTCCACTTCGATATACTTGAATTTCACGTGGTTCATTAAAATATTTGGAATTATAGATGTATCTGTCTCCCAGTGCCTGCAAAGAATAAAAGTCCGCCTGCGCATTGCTGTTCAAACAGAATGCAATACAGAACAAAGCAAAAGATAAAATCAATTTCATAATCTAAGCAATAATTTTATAGTCCATTTTTAACGTGTATTAGTCTTATTTTTTGGTCGCAAAGATACGAAAAGTACCATTCACAAGCCTTGTATGAACGATACTTTTGTACTTCAATGTAATAAGGTAATTACAGTTTTATCCCTTTATGTTGCGGCTGCATGGGTCGGCGTATGTTCTGCCTTAACTTCTCGAACTGTTCCTTGAACCACTCGGCAATGGGCTTTCGGTCAATGGCAAGAACTAATCTCGTCCCGTCCGTGGGGTCTTTCACCACTTGAAACCCTGCCTTTTCTGTCGTGAATTTCCTTCCGTGTTCCTCCGAATAGAGTTCCCCTGCATACTCCAACGGCTTTCCCTTGGCTTCGAGATGGTATTTCGTTGGCTCTGCCCCATAGAAAAATAAAACGTAACGAACGCTCTATCAGCTAATTCGCTACGCTTTGTCCAAATTTACTTTTTCGCTATGTGTTTATTTTATATATCAGAGGAGAAACTGAAAGCAGCCGCACACGCATACCCTTCCTCGTACAGGTCGGTAAGCTTGCTTATGTCCCTTTCGATGCGGTCCACCACTATCGGTTTTTGCGGACGTATCACGGTAATCTCTCCCGCATCTTCCAGCCGTTCCACCAGTTCCAACTGTTCGTTGTAAACACTGCTGCGCCGGTTGATAGCCTCGCGCAGGTGAGGATATTTCTTATAAATAAAAGATGGGACTTTAGTCCCTTGAATATCTTTCCGATACCCCCGGTTACGCGTAAGCACCACTACATTGCGGTCGTAACCGTCGCTGCGGGCACGCATCAGGGGAATGCTGTCCGCAATACCGCCGTCCAGCATCGGAATATTATCCACATACGCAACGGGACAAACAAAAGGCAGACTGCTCGAAGCGCGCACAATATCGATAACACGCTCCTTGTTCTTCTTTTCCTCAAAATAGTCGGCTTCTCCGGTCAGGCAGTTGGTGGTTACCATGACAAAACGCTCCGGGCAACTGAAATAAGCATCATAATCATACGGCAGGATATGCTCGGGAAACTCACGGAACAACAGGTCGAAATCCATGATGTTACGTTTCTTCAGCAGATATTTCAGTCCGATATAATTATACTTCTCCAGCAGGTCGATATTGCTGTACCTGGCACGTCCCCGCTGCCCCGACATGTACGACAATCCGTTGCATGCACCCGCGCTGACACCAATCGTATAAGGAAAACGGATGCCCCGGTCCATGAAATTGTCCAACACGCCGCAGGTGAATACGCCTCGCATGCCTCCACCCTCCAGAATCAGGCCGCTCCGATTGTCTATATGTATTATTTTCTCCATAAGTGTCAGAATTAACGCACCAAAGATAGCTTTTGTTTACGATATTCTGTTTATATTTGCACACATAACTATAAATTAATAACAATTTAATCATGATGAAAAAGTCTGTATTAATTGCCGCCTTAGGACTGTTCAGTCTGAATACAATGGCACAAGACGCCCCCAAAGAAGAGGGATTCGTCTTTACTACCGTAAAAGAAAACCCGATTACGTCCATCAAGAACCAGAACCGTTCCAGTACGTGTTGGAGCTTCTCCAGCCTCGGTTTCCTGGAAAGCGAGCTGTTGCGCATGGGCAAAGGAGAATACGACCTTTCCGAGATGTTCGTCGTACACCACACCATGGTAGACCGCGGACAGAACTACGTACGCTATCACGGCGACAGTTCTTTCTCACCTGGCGGAAGTTTTTATGACATCATGTTCTGCCTGAAAAACTACGGACTCGTGCCGCAGGAAGCCATGCCGGGCATTATGTACGGTGATTCGCTGCCTGTACACAACGAACTGGATGCCGTGGCAGGCGCATACGTAGATGCCATCGCCAAAGGCAGACTCACCAAGCTGACTCCCGTATGGAAAAACGGTCTGAGCGCCATTTACGACACTTACCTCGGCAAATGCCCTGAAAAGTTCACTTATAAAGGAAAAGAATACACACCGAAGACTTTCGGCGAATCACTCGGAATCAATCCGGACGATTATGTATCGCTGACTTCGTATACACACCACCCGTTCTACACCCAGTTTGCCATTGAAATTCAGGACAACTGGCGCAACGGACTTTCCTGGAACCTGCCTATCGACGAGCTGATGGCTGTTATGGACAATGCCATCAAGAACGGCTACACCTTTGCATGGGGCAGTGACGTGAGCGAACAAGGTTTCACCCGCGACGGTATCGCCGTTATGCCGGATGCAGCCCGCGGCGCAGAACTCACCGGTTCGGACATGGCTCGTTGGACAGGCCTTACCGCTGCCGACAAGCGCAAAGAGCTGACCGGCAAACCGCTGCCGGAAGTCAACGTTACCCAGGAAATGCGTCAGACTGCTTTCGACAACTGGGAAACAACCGACGACCACGGCATGGTTATCTACGGCATTGCCAAAGACCAGAACGGAAAAGAATATTTCATGGTAAAGAATTCCTGGGGACTGAGCGGCAAGTATAAAGGCATCTGGTATGCTTCCAAAGCTTTCGTTGCTTACAAAACCATGAATATCCTTGTTCATAAGGATGCACTGCCCAAAGACATCGCCAAGAAACTGGGCATCAAATAACATCTTTCCGAATCTGGAACAGAAAAAGAAAAACGCATTAGTTGTCATCACTCATCACCAAATCCCTGCATACCCCTATTCATCGGGTATACAGAGAGTGACGACAAAATTATAAGAGTGACGACCGAATATCGGTCGTCACTCTTTTTTTGCAGCCCTCCGAACCAACTATTTGTATTGCAAACACTTGCCATTCACAGACAGAAAATTGATTATGCCTTGTTTTCTTTGTTTTTTGCCACATTTCACTCCGGTTATCTCCGGTACAAAATACAACAATGCCTTATATATAATGCCGCAAAGCTTCATACATAATGTCGCTATACCTGTTTCTTTTCTTCGTTTTGCAATTGGCAACCGAAGAGCCCGCAGTTGGCAACCGTACGGCCCGCAACCGGAAACCGGACAGCCCGCAATTGAAAAACGAAGTTTTACACCGTTCCGAACGGTATTTTACACCATACACAAGCGGAAAAAAGACGGTATGAAACAAGAAAAACAACAGATGTTTCCCACGTTTCTCACCTTACTTTTTTTATATCTTCCACGATCTGCGGCGCTGTTAGCCGGTTGTCCCGCAGCAACTCGCCTGCATCATAACGGTCTGCAAACTCTTTACGGATGCCATAGTTCAGCACTTTCATGCCCGATGCGCCGTAATAGCGGGCAATCTTCTCGCCAAAACCACCGTCGAGCACACCGTCTTCGAGAGTTACCACCAACGTGTGGTCGCGTTTCAAATCTTCGAGCAAAGCCTCATCCACTCCGGTAATGAAACGGGGATTGACGAGTGTTGCATCCACTCCGGTTTCTTCTTTCAGCTTTCCAACCACTTCTTCGCCCAATTGAAAGAAAGAGCCAAGCCCAAGAACGGCAACCTGCCCGCCACGGTGCGCCACTTCATAACGGTTCAGCAGCTTGCCGTAATCCTTCTCCGGTTCGATGCCGCGCGAAAGGACTCCGTTGGCGGGAACACGAATGGCTACGGGATGCTCCGTCTGATGAATCCCCCACTCCAACATGGCAAAATACTCCTCACGGCAAGTAGGAGCCAGATAAACCATGTTCGGAATGTTGCCGATGACCGGAATATCGAACAGGCAAAGGTGAGTGACATCGTTCATTGTCGAAGCACCACCCCAAAAGACGAGAATCAATGCGGGATTGTTGTTGATACAGAGGTCCTGCGACAACTGGTCGTAGGCGCGCTGGATGAAAGTGCTGTACACCCCGAATACCGGTTTCCCGCCACCGGCGGCAATGGCAGACGCCATGGCAACGGCGTGCTCCTCGGCAATACCCACATCGACAAACTGACGCCCCGCCTCTTCGCGACGCTCTGGCGTAAAGCCGAATACGGTGGGTGTGCCCGCTGTGATGCCGACAACGGTACGGTCTTTCTTCATCTCTTGCAGCAGATACTTTGCCGTAAGGTCGCCGTAATCGTCTTCATTGCCGGAGTCAACCGCCGGGCTGCCCGTCTCCAGGCAGAACGGAGCACTGTAATGGAAACGTTCCTGCTGCTGCTCGGCAAGGCGGTAGCCTTTACCTTTGAGGGTATTGATGTGTACCGCAACCGGGTGGGCGATGTCTTTCACCTTTCGGAAAGCATCTATCAATGCCTGCACGTTATTGCCGTCTTTCACGTACAGATAATCCAGTCCCATGGCGGTAAAGAAGTTGCAAGGCGCCTGACCGTCGGTTTCGCGCAGCAGTTGCAGGTTGCGATACAAGCCGCCGTGATTTTCGGCAATGGACATTTGGTTGTCGTTCACAATCACGATGAAGTTCGTTCCCAATTCGGCTGCATTGTTCAACCCTTCAAAAGCCTCGCCACCGCTTAAAGAGCCGTCGCCGATTACGGCTATCACATTGCCCGTACCGCCTTTCAGGTCGCGCGCTTTGGCAAGTCCGGTGGCAAGGCTGACGGAAGTCGACGTATGTCCGATAACGAAGAAGTCATGTTCGCTTTCCGAGGGTTCGGTGTAGCCCGACACTTCATCGTATGCGGCAGCGTCCATAAATGCCGCCTTGCGCCCCGTGAGTATTTTGTGTGCATAACTTTGGTGGGAAACGTCGTAGACAATCTTGTCTGCCGGCGAATTGAACACATAGTGCAAGGCAACGGTAGCCTCTACCATACCCAGATTCGGGCCTACATGACCGCCGTGCTCACTCAGCTTCTTCAGCAATACGCCGCGCACTTCTTCACTCAATGTTTCCAGTTCGCCTGCCGAAAGCCGCTTCACGTCGGCAGGCCCGTTAATCTTTTCTATATACATAGCTTTATTTATAAATAGATGGTTTATTTAAAAACGACGGATAGCATAAAAATGATTTACCGATATGTCCGACGCTGCAAAAATACAACGGAGAGAACATTTGGAAGGTAGACGGATTACGGTTTACGTTACCCTTTTTACGGTTTGCGTTTTTGCTCAAAATCTCGCCGGATGTGCATTTTTTACCTTGTTTTCTTGTCAAACCCAACTCTTTGCGTAAATTTGCAAGCTGATAGTTAACCGGACAATTTCAGTAGCAGGACTCTACTACTCCTATTCCCGGTACTGACATATGGAATACTAATACTAATAATTAATAACATGAGTTTGAAAATCGTTGTACTGGCAAAACAAGTTCCCGACACACGCAACGTTGGGAAAGATGCCATGAAAGCCGACGGAACCATTAACCGCGCGGCACTCCCCGCCATCTTCAACCCCGAAGACCTGAATGCCCTTGAGCAAGCTCTCCGGCTGAAAGATGCACATCCGGGCTCCACCGTAACCATCCTGACCATGGGACCGGGACGCGCAGCCGAAGTTATCCGTGAAGGACTTTACCGCGGCGCCGACAACGGCTATCTGCTGACCGACCGCGCTTTTGCCGGAGCCGATACGCTGGCCACTTCCTACGCCCTTGCCACCGCCATCAGGAAGATAGGCGATTATGACATCATCATCGGCGGCCGCCAGGCCATCGACGGCGATACGGCACAGGTAGGTCCGCAAGTGGCTGAAAAGTTGGGATTGACGCAGGTTACTTATGCTGAAGAGATTCTGAATGTGGACAAAACAGCCGGAAAGATTACCGTAAAACGCCATATCGACGGCGGTGTGGAGACTGTGGAAGGTCCGCTGCCCATCGTTATCACCGTTAACGGAAGCGCTGCTCCCTGCCGTCCGCGCAATGCCAAACTGGTGCAGAAATACAAACGCGCCCTCGGTGCGCAGGAGAAAGCCGCCATTGAAAAAGAAGGCGCCGAACTGCCGTATGCAGCCCTTTACGAGAAATACCCTTATCTGAACATCACGGAATGGAGTGTGGCCGACGTCAACGGCGACCTCGCACAATGCGGTCTGAGCGGCTCGCCCACCAAGGTGAAAACCATTCAGAATATTTCATTCCAGGCCAAAGAAAGCAAAACGCTCACGGGCAGCGACCGGGATGTAGAAGATTTGATTGTTGAACTGTTAGCTAACCACACGATAGGATAAGATTATGAATAACGTATTTGTATATTTAGAGATAGAAGGCACTACGGTAGCCGATGTCAGTCTCGAACTCCTGACCAAAGGTCGTAAATTGGCTAATCAGTTGGGCTGCCAACTGGAAGCAGTTGCTGCCGGCAGCAATCTGGCAGGCATTGAAAAGCAGGTATTGCCTTTCGGCGTCGACAAACTGCACGTATTCGACGCTCCGGGCCTGTTCCCATACACTTCACTTCCCCACTCTTCCGTCCTCATCAACCTGTTCAAGGAAGAACAGCCGCAAATCTGCCTGATGGGTGCAACCGTTATCGGCCGCGACCTCGGCCCGCGCGTATCTTCCGCACTGACCAGCGGACTGACCGCCGACTGTACCTCACTCGAAATCGGCAACCATGAGGATAAGAAAGAGGGCAAGACCTACGAAAATCTGTTGTACCAAATCCGTCCCGCATTCGGCGGCAACATCGTGGCAACGATTGTGAACCCCGAACACCGTCCGCAAATGGCGACCGTGCGCGAGGGCGTGATGAAGAAAGAGATTCTGGATGCCGACTACAAAGGTGAAGTAATCCGCCACGACGTTGCCAAGTACGTTCCCGAAACGGACTATGTAGTGAAGGTTATCGACCGCCACGTGGAAAAGGCGAAACACAACTTGAAAGGTGCTCCCATCGTCATTGCCGGCGGTTACGGCATGGGCAGCCGCGAGAACTTCGACATGCTGTTCGACCTCGCCAAGGAGCTTCACGCCGAAGTAGGCGCCAGCCGCGCCGCCGTCGATGCGGGCTATGCCGACCACGACCGTCAGATAGGTCAGACGGGGGTAACCGTCCGTCCGAAACTCTATATCGCCTGCGGCATCTCAGGACAAATCCAGCACATCGCCGGAATGCAGGAGAGCGGCATCATCATCTCCGTGAACAATGACGAGAACGCTCCTATCAATGCCATTGCCGACTACGTTATCAACGGTACGGTAGAAGAGGTTATTCCGAAGATGATTAAGTATTACAAACAGAATAGTAAATAAGGAGTTAACTCCGCTAACTCCTAAAGGGAAAAACAATATGGCTAATTTTTATACAGATATTCCGGAACTCAAGTATCACTTGAACAATCCGATGATGCAGCGTATCTGCGAACTGAAAGAACGCGGCTACGAAGATAAAGACAAGTTCGATTATGCACCGCAGGATTATGCGGATGCAATCGACTCCTACGACAAGGTGCTCGAAATCACCGGTGAGATTACGGGTGAGATTATCGCGCCCAATGCCGAAGGCGTGGACGAAGAAGGTCCTCATTGCGCCAACGGCCGTGTGGAATATGCCAGCGGCACCAAACAGAACCTCGACGCCATGGTAAAGGCCGGACTGAACGGTATGACCATGCCGCGCCGTTTCGGCGGACTGAACTTCCCGATTACCCCGTACACCATGTGCGCGGAAATCGTAGCTGCCGCCGATGCCGGCTTTGGCAACATCTGGTCTTTGCAAGACTGTATCGAGACTCTTTACGAGTTCGGTAACGAAGACCAGCACAGCCGTTTCATTCCCCGCATCTGCGCCGGTGAAACCATGTCCATGGACCTGACCGAACCCGATGCCGGTTCCGACCTGCAGAGCGTGATGCTGAAAGCCACTTACGATGAAGCCAACAACTGCTGGCGCCTGAACGGCGTGAAGCGTTTCATCACGAACGGCGATGCCGACCTGCACCTCGTGCTGGCACGCTCGGAAGAGGGAACAAAGGACGGCCGCGGTCTGTCCATGTTCATCTACGACAAGCGTGACGGCGGTGTAAACGTGCGCCGCATCGAAAACAAGCTGGGTATCCACGGTTCGCCCACTTGCGAACTGGTATACAAGAATGCGAAGTGCGAACTTTGCGGCGACCGCAAGCTCGGTTTGATTAAATACGTAATGGCGTTGATGAACGGCGCCCGTCTGGGTATCGCCGCTCAGTCCGTAGGTCTGTCACAGGCTGCCTATAACGAAGGGCTGGCTTATGCCAAAGACCGCAAACAGTTCGGCAAAGCCATCATCGAGTTCCCCGCCGTGTACGATATGCTGGCCATCATGAAAGCCAAACTGGATGCCGGCCGTGCCCTGCTGTACCAGACTTCGCGCTACGTAGACATCTACAAGGCACTGGACGACATCGCCCGCGAACGCAAACTGACTCCGGAAGAACGTCAGGAACAGAAGAAATATGCCAAACTGGCCGATTCCTTCACACCGCTGGCAAAAGGTATGAACTCCGAATACGCCAACCAGAATGCTTACGACAGTATCCAGATTCACGGCGGTTCCGGCTTCATGCTGGAATATGCCTGTCAGCGCATTTATCGCGACGCACGTATCACCAGCATCTACGAAGGTACTACACAGTTGCAGACGGTAGCCGCCATCCGCTACGTCACCAACGGTTCTTATGCCGCCACCCTGCGCGACTATGAGCTGATTCCGTGCAGCGAGGAAATGCAACCGCTGTTGGACCGCGTAAAAGAAATGACGAATAAGTTCGAAGCCTGCACCAATGCCGTTAAGGAAAGCGGCAATCAGGAATTGCTGGACTTCGTGGCTCGCCGTCTTTACGAAATGGCTGCCGTGTGCGTAATGTCTCACTTGCTGATTCAGGATGCGACAACAGCTCCCGAAATGTTTGCCAAATCGGCGTTGGTGTACGTAAACTATGCCGAGTCTGAAATAGAGAAGCATTTCAACTTCATCCGCAAGTTCAAGGCGGAAGAGTTGGAAAGCTATCGCAAGTAAAGATGTATAGATAGAAAATGCAACGGACACCGGAACTTTATCAGTTCCGGTGTCCGTTTGCTTTTTATACACCCTAACTCTGTATCCAAAACAAGATTCGTCAACCATTAATCAGATGAAGCCGGATATAGAAATCGCAAATATTAACTAAAAAAAAAGTTACTTTTCACTCAATATACAATTATTATTTATATCTTTATTTCTTTCAAGGATTTTCTTTGAAAATGAATCTAAAACACAACCAAACGTATGCAGCAAAGACACGAAAACAGAAAGACTTACTTTCAGGAACTGGCAACGACCAGTGAACTTCATTTCCTTCCCTACATTCACCGATTCACTTCTGTCACTCCCCAAAGCCGGATTCTTGAAATCGGTTGTGGCGAAGGTGGAAATCTGGTACCCTTTGCCCGCATCGGCTGCCGGGTTACAGGCATTGATTTATCCGAAAACCGCATCCGGCAAGCCCGCCAGTTCTTCCAGGAAGAAAGACTGCCCGCCACTTTCATAGCCTCGGATATTTTTCAAATCATACAATTGGAAGAAGCATTTGACATCATACTGATTCACGATGTTATAGAGCATATCTCCGAAAAATACCGCCTTTTAGAACATATCAAACGCTTCCTCACTCCCGGTGGACTACTCTTTATCAGCTTCCCTCCCTGGCAAATGCCTTTTGGAGGGCATCAGCAGATTTGCCGGAACAAATATGTTTCACGCCTGCCTTTCATTCATTTATTGCCCGCAGGCATCTACAGCAGTTTATTACACCACTTTGGCGAAAGCCAGGCACGCATCGATGAACTTCTCGACATACGGAAATGCCGGACAAGTATCGAACTATTCGAGAAACTTCTCTGCACTTCCCACTATCGGATTTTTCACAAACAATTCTGGTTTATCAATCCGCATTACGAACAAAAATTTCACCTTAAACCGCGTAAATTGCTACGTCTCATCGGTTCGATACCGCATCTGCGCAATTTTTTCTGTACCTCATGCTTTTATCTGATACAATCATGAGGAACCGTATCCATGAACTGGACTATCTGAAATGCCTGTTTATCATACTCATGATCATCTTTCACCTGAGCCATATAGGAAGTAAGTATCCGTATGCCAAAAGTATCGTATATACTTTCCATATGCCCGCCTTCCTGTTGATTTCGGGTTATCTGATTAACGTGCATAAAAAGCCGGAAATTTTTCTGAAAGCGATGGCATGGATATTCATTCCATACACCATTATGGAAATCAGTTATGCCTGCATGTCTATGCTATTTCCCGTTTGGGACGGGATAAAAGAAATCAGTGCCTCAGTTCTGCTCGGCAAAGTATTGCTTGATCCTATTGGGCCTTACTGGTATCTGCACACATTCATATTATGTGGCACCACCTATTATTTCGTGCATACTTATCTCAGTTCGACTCCATTTATCCGCCTACTGGTAACAAGCAGTCTCCTTTTACTTTTCTCTTACATCTTTCATTTGCTGACATTTGCCAATGCTTTCTATTTCATGGCAGGCACTGCTATCCATCTGGGAAAACGTCCGTTCCTATCTTGTTTCCCCGCTTCTTTTCTTGCCATTATCCCTCTGGTTTTTCTGTGCAGCCAGCCGGAGAATCTGAACAGAGGCACTTTAGGAGGCATATTAATTACCGGATTGGTCATCAGCCTTTCGCTGTACATCTACAAACATCTTCCCCATACTGTGAAGCAAGCTTCACTGTTCATCGGAAAGAACACATTGCCTATTCTTCTTTTCTCCCCCGTCTTTACCGCACTGTCCAAACTCTTTCTGCCTTTTTTTTCGTTCGACCCGACAGGGATATGCTTTCTCTGTACCGCCACAGTCATCACTCTGTACGGTAGCATTTTCATCGCATTCTGTTTGGATAAAGCATGCCTTTCTCCTTTCTTCTTCGGAAAAAAGATACTCATATAGAAAATCGGCATTTCAATAGAACCTATATTACGGCGACACACGACCGGAATAACCCAAGAAGCGGAAATGTGATGCGGAAGCTCGGCATGACTTACTGCTATTCATATGAAGAACAATGGCAACCCAAGAACTTTCCTGTGATATTCAGGATGTACCAGTTAAACTTAGATGGTAATACTGATTCCGTATACAGGAAATACTGGGATACGTCCGAAAATCATTTTATCGAAGATTTGTAGCCGATATAAGCACGTTGCTTTCAAATAGACACATCATTCTTTTATTTACTGATAGGTCGATATAAATGGAACAGAAGCGGACAGAATAGAAAGAGAATGATTCAATTTTCTTCTTCGTCCGCTTTCTTTTCTTTATATTTGCATCTATAAAAGCTATCTGAACAAATAAAGTAAAATAGACGATTGCCCAATCATTGTTAGAGAATAATTTCTTTGATGTACAGAAACTTTTTGTCGTTATTTTGCGCTTTTCTGCAAACTGTTCCGAAGTATTTCCCCGACAACATTTTACACTGTCGGGGAGCAAAGGGTGGAAATGGTTCTATCTATTCGGGATTTCTCCCGTCCTCTGTAGCACGCCGTCCCGATAGAACTCGATACGCCCGGGCTTGAACCCCATTTCTCCGAGGGCTATATACTTGATATAGTCCCGGTACTTTTCGCCTGAAAAGTTCTTTCCGCAGAGATTGTTGAAAAACATCGGGATAGAAAACCCGTCCTCGCTCGACAGCACCACTTTGCCGTCCTGTCTGATTTCATCTGTCATACCCATTTTGTTTTTAAAAGGTCGTTAAATATTGAAAACCGTTTTTTCTTTCCCTGCTTTCGCCTTGCAGTACAGGTCTGTTTTTCGGTTTTTTTAAGGCAGGGAGAGGATAAAGCATCGGCATAATGAGCCAAACCCGGATAGAAGAAGGTGTGTCGTAATGCACGATGCACCTTCTTTCTTATTCATCACTATACAAATCTGTTCATTTTCTTTAAGCTGCGATCTTTTGAAGATTTCTTTGATTTATGTGTTCCCAGCATCTAAAAACAGCAGTTGTAAGCTTATAAAACAGTCTAATCAGCCAGTTCATACCTTCTTTTGTCAGTTTTGCACACATCTTTTTTATATTGA